>Ga0160494_10382_pt1 | contig 1721 bp, 2 predicted proteins | sample DID4MG_3_FD_108239 | JGI IMG/M metagenome (GOLD analysis project Ga0160494, IMG submission 108239) | Enriched soil microbial communities from UW Madison campus, WI, USA - DID2925_E24_FP4 MG | ecosystem: Environmental > Terrestrial > Soil > Unclassified | place: USA: Madison, Wisconsin | collected... | reverse complement strand
TGAGGCGTGTCGTGCGTCCCCAAAGCCCCGGAGTAAGCATGAAATTCCTGTTGTCCGCACTGGCGGTCGCGGGCCATTAATCAGTCATTCATCCACCATGATAACCCTTTGATGTCCCTATTTCGCGCTACCGCTATCAGGACGACGACGTGGTCACGGCGCAAACCTCCCTGGGCCTTCATCCCGCGCTGGATCCTGCAGGGATTCGTTGGCGCGGGGTGCGCGGCGCGCACGCCAGCGGAACAGTCAGAGGTGGCATGGGGGGCCGGTTTTCGTTACCTGATTGCACGGCAGTACGGTTTGCGTACCGGGATTGACGTGGCGTTCAGTGAGCATGAGCAGGCGGTCTATTGCAATGTCGGTTCGGGTTTATAACTACACATGAGAATAACAATGAGAGCATCCGGAACGGTGTTAACGCTGCTGTTGGCGGCCTGTGGCGCGTCGGCCGCGGAGCAGAGCGAGAGCGACAGCTATTTTCCGATATGGGGAGATGAGGCACGCGCCCGGGGGTATTCGATCCCGTTACCCTACGGCGTCAACCTGAGCTATATGAATATCCGTCAGGATATCATGGTCGACAGTATTACCTTTTCCGGGCTTAAGCTGGGCAACCATCCCATTCCCAGCGATATGTTCGCCATCGATGCCGGGCACACCCGCGAGAAGAGCAAAACCGAAAACCTGCGCCTCGATATGTGGGTCTTTCCGTTTCTCAACGTTTACGGGCTGGTGGGGCATACCCGCGGGTCGTCTGTCTCCCAGGTCTCCGTGGATTCGGATCCTTCGCAGTTTCGCGGTCTGGATCGGGTGATCGCCGGCGCGGTTCACCAGCTTTATCAGAGCGGAAAACTGCAGAATATTGATTTTACGCTTGATTTCAAAGGAACCACCTGGGGAACCGGCTTTACGCTCGCCGGGGGATACGGCAACTGGTTCGGGTTAGTAGACACTAACTACACCCGTACCGATTTCGATATTCTCGACGGCAGCATCTCGGCGGTCACCGTCTCGCCGCGCGTCGGCTACCGCTTCAGTTTTCAGGGGATCGACGGGCCGTCCCACCTCAGCCTGTGGGTCGGGAGCATGTATCAGGACGTGCAGCAGGAGTTTAAAGGCGATCTGGCCGACCTGCATATGCCGCCAGAGCTTCAGCCCCTGATTGCCGCAGTCAATAAAGACGGCGAGGGGAAATTCGACGTCAAGCAGAAGCTAACCTCACCCTGGAATATGCTGATTGGCGCCCAGTATGAAGTTACCAAAAACTTTAACGTGCTGACTGAATTTGGTTTTAACGAGCGCAATAGCTTCTTTGTCTCCGGTGAATACCGTTTTTAACTAAAACTGCTGGCGCCATCTGCCGGTAAGATGCGCGCTCTTTTGTTGTTGTGGAGAGGCTGTTGATGCGTAAAGCCTTATGGCTGTTGTTTGCACTGTCGCTGCCGGCGCTGGCGCAGGATCCGGTGCTGCCCGCTGTGACGGCGATCCATCCGGTGCCCACCCTGGGTGAGCTGCCGCCGCCGGAGTCGCTGCGACCGTGCTGCGCTTTTGGTTACGACCTGCACGTGCGCGCGGTGGGCATCCCGATCCCGGTATACCAGATCGTTAATGTGCTGACCCTGGATACGCTGGGCAAGCACCATTACAACGACAGCGCGTTCGGGGCGGTGAAAAACCTGCTGGGGCTCAGCGAGGAGCAGAACGGGCTCATCTATACCCGT
>Ga0160494_10219_pt1 | contig 2795 bp, 2 predicted proteins | sample DID4MG_3_FD_108239 | JGI IMG/M metagenome (GOLD analysis project Ga0160494, IMG submission 108239) | Enriched soil microbial communities from UW Madison campus, WI, USA - DID2925_E24_FP4 MG | ecosystem: Environmental > Terrestrial > Soil > Unclassified | place: USA: Madison, Wisconsin | collected... | reverse complement strand
CCTTCGTTAACATCTGTTACACCCGTAAAACGAGTGCAACATCATAGACAACTATAGATGAGGATGCACGGCGGTTATTGCAGCAATGCGGCAGGAATAACCGCCACCGCCCGGGGAGAGCGGTGGGGGGAGGGTTATTTCGCCGGTGCGGGTTGGCTATCTACTATCCGCACGGAATAAACCATGGTGGCGCCTGGCGGGATTTTCGGCGGTAATCCTTTACTGCCATAGGCTTTTTCGGGCGGGACGACCAGCGTCAAGGAGCCATGGTTCTGCAGGCGTTGCAGCGGGCCGCGAAACACCGGGGGATAGGCATCTAGCTTCTGGGTGAGCGCCTGATCTTTCGCTTCCATATCGTTGATCACTGTCCCGTCCGTCAGCATCTCTTTGATTACTACGGTGACCAGATCGTTACCGCTTATTGTTCCTTTGCCCGGATAATCGACGCGACTGTAGACGCCATCTTTGAAGACCACATCTTTTTTGCGCGCAAACGCCTGCTGATATTTCTTACCGGCACTGATGTTTTTCTGCTCGATTTTATTCAGGTTCTGGAAAACCTGCTGCGAGACGTCAAACAGCGCCTTGTTACGCTCCTGTTCTCCGAGACGAAGCTGGCCGCTAAAAGCATCTTCGATACCCCGCAGCACCAGCCCGGCGTCGACGGTAATTCCCTGAGTGCGACGGGTGGTGAGAACGTTAAGGGCTTCTGCTCCCATCGAGGCGCCGATCGCATAAGCCTGCTGTTCTCCCGATGCGCTGAGTTTGGCGGCGGCGCTCTCGCCGCTGCGCGTTTTGGACTGTACAGAAAGCTGTGTTCTCAGCAGTTGGATTTCATCTTCTTTCATCCGTAGCTGGGCGTTGTCTTTATCCGCCTGCAGGCGGTAGGCTGCAACAACCGCCGCCATTTCCGGCGGCTCATTTTTTGGCGCTGCAGCGGTGTCAGGGCGGGTTGTTGGCGCTTTTTCCGCGGCGGCCAACCGGGCGGTTAACGACTGCTTGTCGGCGTTTAGCGCCTTGACCTGGTCGAGAGCGGCCTGCTGCGTTTTCTCCGCGGCGTCGAGCCGGATAGTCAGCGACTGCTTATCGGTGGTCAGCGCTTTAACCTGCTCGAGGGCAGCCAGCTTCTCTTTTTCCACCACGGCCAGTCGGGTGGCCAGCGGCTGTTTGTCGGCGTTAAGGGCTTTGGCCTGGTCGAGGGCGGCCTGTTTCTCTTTTTCCGCAGCCATCAGCCGGGCGGTGAGTGTCTGCTTGTCTGTGTCGAGGGCGGTGAGCTGGCCGAGTGCGGTCTGCTGTGCTTTTTCCGCGGCGGCCAGCCGGGAGGTCAGCGTTTGTTTATCTGTATTCAGCGTGGTGAGGCTGGTGCTGAGCCGTTTATTTTCCGCTTCGACGCTCTGAAGCTGCGACGTTAATTGTTGGATCTGCTTAAGTGCGGCAGCCTGGCTCTGTTGCAGAGTATTATTCCGGGCAACGACTTCCTTTTTAATTAACGTCTCATTTTCCGCCGTGGCGGCGGTTAAGGCGAGCTGTAATTGCTTTATTTTATTATTTAACGCCGCTTGCTCATTCGCAATGGATGTATCCGTGGCTGGTGTGGCGGTAAGCTGTTTTTTTAATTGTTGGATAATTTTATCTTTTTGCGCAATCGTTGCCTGCTGGCTGGCGATTCTTTTTTGCAACTGTGCGTTATTGGCCGTCGTTTTTTTATTGTCCGCGTTCTGGCGAGCGTCTGACGCTTGCTTTGCTGTGGCCGCCGCGCTTTTCTCTTCTTGCGCCTGAGCTTGCTGAGTTTGCTGCTGGGCGTAATCGAGAAAAGCCGGCGTAGCACCGGCGTAGAATGAGGTTGAAAGCGCCAGCGCCGCGACGAGCATCAGCAGTGGTGCTTTAGGGGTCAGCGTGGCGGGTTTGTTCATGGCAGTTTGTTTTCACCACGCTGTACCAGGGTATCGATCAGCGTTTTCTGGATATCGGAACACAGTTTGATGGATTTAAACTGATACATGGAGTCAATGCCCAGTCGGGTGGGATCGGCCACTTTATCGCGCACATTGTTGTATTGCGATGCCGAACGCACCAGGGCATTGAACTCATTGCTGAGTTTAGTTGCCTGCTGTGGGTTCACCTCTTTAAGTGAATCCAGCGCCTTTCGGCAGGACTCAATACGCTCCTGTTCGCTGGCCGCTCGCTCCTGCTCAGCCTGCTGCTGTGATGTGAGCGGCGTGGTGATCGGTTTTACCTGCTGGCGAGAAGAGGTATTGCTACAGCCCACTAATAAAAGTGCGGCGAGCGGGATAATACGGAGAGTCGGCGAGATATTCACAATTTCAGTCCATGAAGTAGGGATATTTTCACCGGATTCTAGAAGGGTGCTTTTTATTTTGCAATATATGACTAATGATATTTTATTAGTTTTTTAGTCATTCATCATTATTAGGGGTTTAATTTATTTGGCGAATTGATAGGTTTGCAATTAAATAATGTTTGTTTATATACAATAATAAATATAGATATAAATATTTAAATGTGACAAATGAAACGGCAAAGGCGCGGAGCGTGACCGTCCGCGCCGGTCATTATTTGACGTAAGCCAACAGGCTGAGCGAATCGCGGGCCAGCGCTTTGCATTTTTTCGCCGTCGGGATGTTAATACCGCTGAGATCGCGGTAGCTATCCTCGCCAAGCGCTTTCATGTTGTAGCTGTCGTAGTTGCTCAGGTCCCACTGGTTCTGTTGGGCAAAGAACACCAGCGCGCGCCGGATCTGTGTATTGGGCAGGTTCTGGTAGCCACAGTCGTT
>Ga0160494_10207_pt1 | contig 2914 bp, 3 predicted proteins | sample DID4MG_3_FD_108239 | JGI IMG/M metagenome (GOLD analysis project Ga0160494, IMG submission 108239) | Enriched soil microbial communities from UW Madison campus, WI, USA - DID2925_E24_FP4 MG | ecosystem: Environmental > Terrestrial > Soil > Unclassified | place: USA: Madison, Wisconsin | collected... | reverse complement strand
TGGCGGTTTTGCCCGCTCCAAAACGAGGACAGAACAAGGAAAAAGTCTCTTCTCATTTCTGAACCTCCAGTCCCACGGATGGTTGAGATTAACCGTACTTCGACAAATACCACGCCACTTCAAGCAAATCGTCTTCAGATCTTTTGAATGTTACGTCCTGTTTTTCCGGCGTAAATCATCACCTGATTATGTCTGAAAAGATCGTTACCTACACTGATCAGGTTAGTTGTTTTGGCAAAAACATCTCACACCGGTTTTCATCATCAACAAGCACTACATGCAACCAGCAACACAAAAAGAACACGCCATGCCCCCACAAAATCCGCCAGGAGTGGCTGACGCTGGACGAGGCCGCAGAAGTCATCCGGCAGCACAGCATCACGTTGCTACCCGCCGACCTTATCCGCCATTCTTTTAGTTGGCGCAACCGCAGTTTTTGTCTGTGATGCTGCTGTTACTGCCAACTGCTTTATGGTCCGGGATAACGGTATAGATGGTAGGAAGTGGCTTTAAGCAGTGGTTATAAGTTGCTCAAAATATCGTCCCTCACTACAATACTAATTCTATCAGGAATGGAATTCGGATTATGAATAAATCTGTCATAAAGCTGTTGAATAAAAAATTCATTATTTCAGTAATAACCTCATCTACATTTATTACTGGATGCACAATGGCTGTTATATGGTTCTATCTGTCAAATATTGATAGATTAGATATTTTCTTTGATGCTGTAAGCCTCAGTTCAGCTTTGGGTATCATTTTCGTCTTTATAATAGTATCGGTTTCGGGATTTAGCTTAGTAATTTTCATCTCCTCTTTTATTCTAATGCTCATTTACACAGGGCATGAAGATAATTTCAAAGATTATTCAAGCATGCCTCATCGAATTTCCATTGTTTGTTATCTAAATAGCTTGTTTATATGCTGTGGTATGATTGTTGGCTACTACATTTATTATCTTCATGGATGGAATGGTTATTTAATAAGTGGCGCCGGCTTGGTGTTGATGCTTGCTTATAGTTATGCTGTATCTTTTTTAAAGTTATTTAGAATACAGAGATTCCGTTTGCATGAATCTGATAACTATGAGAAACTTCCAAGGAAAAAAGGATTGTTATTTTTTTTACCCTTGCAGCTTATGGCTCCCGGGATCGTTCAGATATTACCTTTATTATTTCTGCTCACCCAACTTGATTTTAGTGAGGGGACAAGTGATTGGGTTGAAATACTAATGCTCCTTGCCTTAACAGTGGCTATTGTTACTATTGGCATTTTGCCTGGTGCCATACATCTTAATGAGCGCAGAAATGGCAATAAAATCACTAGCTTCATAGTTGTTTTAATATGCATACCAGTTGTAATTACTTTATTCAGTGTGTGGTATCGCCCCATCCCAAATATGATCATTAATATGACAATGAATCTCTCGGGCATTAGCGATTGGAGAACGCATCAGTATTATGTTGAAAGCAAAACTCTTTCTCATAGTATGTTTAATGGATTAATCTGGAATACTCGATACTATAAAGAAATTCCCGAGAGGTTTTTCATCACCGGAGTCAGTACATTTACCTTAGGGGATATAAAGTTGATATGCCCAACTGAAATAACTGAAACAAGGAAAGAGAGTTTGAAGTTTACCGTTAATGATATCAATGAGTATGAGCAAAAAGGGAAACAGTTAAAGGCAGTAGCCATGCAATGCATCCCTTTTAATAAGAACGATATTCATGCCTGGGATTCGCCATTATCTGAACCGATCTATTACGAGAAAGTTAAACAGACCATAGATAACTCTATGCTAAAAATTCTTCATACCCTGAAATGAGGTTTTAGAGGTTATCTTTATCACGCTCTCCTATTCTGCTCATCATTATGGGCAACCAGGAGAGCTGAGCCTACCCAGCAATAGTGTACACGCGAATAAGTGAGTAAACTCTTAACCAGAGGTAGCTCACATGACAAAACCAGCATCAACCGTATAAAAATCCGCAGGCAGCACTCATCTCAATTCCGTTAGGAAGCCCTTAAACTGGCTGCTGAAAACGCCTGTTTCAAACACCAGCTGGCGGAGCAGGCTATCCTCCAAAAGGCCGTGACATATTTCGCGAAACGCCTGAAATGAACACTGTTTTTATTGAAAAATATCAGGCTGAGTTAGCATCAAAACCATGTGTCGTGTCCTCCGTGTGGTGGTATGTCTGAAATCAGCGACGCGCGAGGATAGACTCACGCCAGTAGTTTCATATGAGCTGCGATAGCGCCGTATACGAGGCTTTTCACTGGGCAAAACAGCGTTGCGGCGCACCGCGCCTGAACGATGAACTGCATGCCCAGGGTTACCGGTTTAACGTGAAAACCGTGGCAGCCAGCCTGCTTCGTCAGGCGCTGAATGGGAAAGCGTCACAGAAGCTCAGTCAGGTCAGTTACCGCGAACATGGCCTGCCGGTGTCGGAAAAACTGCTGAAACAGGATTTTTACGGCGGCGGCCCGAACCAGAAGTAGTCGGTTGACAGCACCTACTTACGTATGGATGAAGGCTGGATGTATCTGGCCGTTATCGTCGACTTGTTGTGACGGGCAATTATCGGCTGGTCGATGTCATCACGGATGACAGCACAACAGACGTGTAATGCGCTACTGGGGCGGCATAATCTGGGCGATAGCATGAGTGCAAAGGGCTGCTGTTACGATAACGCCTGTTCCGAAAACTTCTTCCACTTGCTGAAAGTCGTATGCATTCACGGTGAACACTTTATCAGTCGGAAAAAAGCGGATGACGGTATTTAAATATATCGAATACGATTACAATCTCTGGCTTCACCAAAGTGCTTGTCGCGGACTCAGCCTAGAACAGTTTGAAAATTATAGCCTTGCTTAGGACTATGTCCATATTACGTGGATAGGGTAAAAG
>Ga0160494_10180_pt1 | contig 3278 bp, 5 predicted proteins | sample DID4MG_3_FD_108239 | JGI IMG/M metagenome (GOLD analysis project Ga0160494, IMG submission 108239) | Enriched soil microbial communities from UW Madison campus, WI, USA - DID2925_E24_FP4 MG | ecosystem: Environmental > Terrestrial > Soil > Unclassified | place: USA: Madison, Wisconsin | collected... | reverse complement strand
CGGACAGGAACCGTTGCTGAAGCTCGCCCCAGTCCGGTTTTGCCATGGATTATTCCTATTTAACGTGAGGGAGAAAAAGGAATTACTGATTCTCCATAAAATATTCACTTTTATGTTTTGGAATTAAGGCTCTTTAGTTCAGGAGTTATTATGAAAAGAATTATGCTTGCTGTTTTTGTGATCTGTGGTGCGCTGTCACTTTCAGGATGTATCCTTCCCCCTGGTCCCCATGGAGGCGGACATGGTGGAGATCACTTCCATGGTCCAGAGCATCGTTAACCGCCTGAGGGCTTTCATTTTACAAAAATGAAAAAGGCCGCAAAAATATGCGGCCTTTAGTTACTACCAGCTAGCGTATAAAGAATCTCTCAGGAGCCACCCGGGAGAGGTTCATCTATACGGCTAACTGACCTCTGCCGTTCTGGTGTTGGCAAGCAGAGACGTTATGAGAGTAGTGAGTATTTCAAAATTCACCGGGATAAACAGACAATGATGTCAGTTACCCCGTATAACTGGAAATTGGTGATTGATTGAACTGTCAGCCCAGACGATTTGTCTGATGGTCATTATCACAGGCACTCAGTGAATGCCTGTTGTAATGCCTTAGCTGGCCTGTTCTGCGCCGGTATCAAACAACGCCAGCGCTTCGGTCGCTTCCTGAATCGCTTTACGGGTCTTCGAGACAATCTCGCTTTCCGTGTAAACACGATCAAAGGAGTCTGCGAAAAGTTCAGATTTCAGATAGCTGTCGCCTACCCAGTCAATGGCCAACTTGGCCGCTGCGGTGTCGTAGTTAACTTTCTTGATGATATCCAGGCGGATTTGCTCGGATGCGGTGATCTCTGACATGTCTTACCTCTTTAATAAATAATACATACAGAAAAGCCCTGTATGAGCAGGGCCTTTTATCGTCAAACCTTAGAGAACCAGCGCTACAAGCCAGGTAAAGTAATGACACTTTGACTTTATACTAAAAAACGACTCATATTAGAGCTATTGGTGATCATCCATAAAACCAGCCTGCGATACCAAGGAACATGGCTGACAGAAAACAACAAATTGCAGTTTTATGCATCAATACACCGTAGAAGGCACAAGATATCACAACAAGAAGTACAATAAGGACAGGCCACATACTAAACAAAAGAAGAGCATATGACTCTGAATTATTATAAATATTATTTTGCACTAGCATCATAATCCTTCTACGGTGTTTGAAAGCGTTGCAATGATGCTAATTTTAAATTCCTACAGCGAATTTACAAAAAATAGAAACTACCAAACTAACGAAAAGCCATTCTTACCAAAAAAAATATTAGCAAGAGGATTCAACTGTGACCCAAATATCCAACCCATGAATATAACGCTGCACCGGAACGCAAACAAACACACTTTCAGTTAAACTTACTGACTTTATTATACTGCCCGCGGGAGGAAAAACCTCCCCACGCTCAGGCAATTTGTTAATTTGTTCAGCACCATATCGATAATGCTTTGGAAGTCGCGGAAGTTTGCAATCAATCATAATTAGTAACTCACTTTATAAAAAGTCAATGTAGCATGCATAATGAACTAAAAAACTAACATTGCAAACTATATATTTTTTTTAAAATTAAGCCCATTGCTTCACGAGGAGATTTAGCTGTCCACTTTTCCACTTACCCTCTAAATTTCCTAAGTTTTTTCCTAATATGTTAGTTTTGAAATGGCAGAAATATTATGAAAGTTACAGACGTACAATCAATGAAACAAACCCGCTGAGCTTGTTAAATCCGAGACACATTCTACACTTACTTTTGACTTTGCTCTGCCATGACAAAGTCCGTTGTTTTACCCGTGTGCTCATGGATGAGCCACTTCCCATAACGTCTGACCTTTCATTTTTCTCGCAACCAGTAGAAAAACACCTCAAAACCTCATTAGAATCCGATAAAATACAGCACACTTGCATTTTGTAGGATTCATTCCGCGGTTCTATTTATTTCATTGAAACGTTGAAGCGCTAACAGCCGTCTTCAGGTTGAGCCACAGCCCGACAAGCGAACATGCACGCCTTCTGCATTTCAGTTTTAGCCATACCAATCCAACGGGTATCGGCATCTGATTCTTTGGCTGTATCCAGAAGGTTTAAGAAGTGCTTACTGACACCCTTCAGACGGTTCATCTGTTCAATATCACCCTCGGTTAACGTGCGGTATCCCTTTACGGTGCTGCCATCCCGCGGTTTAGCTTCACTCATTTCGTAGCCCTTTTGGTTTGCTGGGGATATGCAGCAGAAAAAAATCATAAATATCTACCGCTTACGCTTGTTGTTTCTGAGCTGGCTCCTAGGCTAAAAGAGCCATTACATGAAAGACCTTGCGTTTACTTACCCGTGGACCTCAAGGATGAGGCCATTCTTTTAACTCACTGAATAGGGGTAATGCTCTGGCAATTGGCCTGCACTGCTTTGTTGTGCGCTAGGATATCGCGCTTGGTCTGCTTATCCAGCACCTCGATATCGTGGTCGGTCAGGTAGATAATCCGCACCCAGCTGCACGCGGTATCAACAACTACCGGGGCGGGTGAAGTGCTCGCGCAGCTCCCGATCAACATCGTCATCAGGCATATGGCTAACAGTCTGCTGTACATCGCTTGCCTCTTTCGTGACTTCTGCCCTACGTTCTGTCGCGGCGACGGTTGCGGCGGCGTTCTCTTCGGTACGCTGCAGATCGGCTTTGGCTTCTGCCTTACTGGTACCGCGAGCATGACCAATACCGAACGTGCCAGCTATAGCGCCCAGGATGACGACCACCAGCCCAGCAATAATTTCGAAGCTCATCGCTGCGGCTCCTTCAGTTCTTCGGCCTTAGCTTTCAATGCTGGCTGGCGTACGTATTGCGAAAGCACCGCCAGCACCACCAGCGCAGGGCTAATCAACGCAACAATGTTTGGAGGCAGAATGTTTTTAATGTCCGGCGGCAGCATCGCCCAGGCGTGCAGTGCAGCATCCGGGAACGACTGCGCCCACACACCAACCAGCGCGCCGATAGTCCCCAGCTTTACAGACCACGTTTTCAGCAGCAGGCTGGCATGGCCTACGAACTCCAGCCGGGTATATTTGCGCAGCAGTAAGAGAACGAGCAAAGCCACCAGCACGAGCAAAGCGAAGATGATCATCTTCATAGCACGCGCTCCTTAATCCAGCCGTAGAGAAAATCCTCGTTGGCTTCGCGACCCTCCGCAAGTTCGAGGTATCTGGCGCCCTGGCTGCAGTTCAGCGCGCGTAACAGAACCTG
>Ga0160494_10089_pt1 | contig 6988 bp, 6 predicted proteins | sample DID4MG_3_FD_108239 | JGI IMG/M metagenome (GOLD analysis project Ga0160494, IMG submission 108239) | Enriched soil microbial communities from UW Madison campus, WI, USA - DID2925_E24_FP4 MG | ecosystem: Environmental > Terrestrial > Soil > Unclassified | place: USA: Madison, Wisconsin | collected... | reverse complement strand
TCTGCATTGGCTGTGAGGACGCCTCGCGAGCCAGCGACGCGACGCTGCAGGACATTGCCCGCCTGGCCCGGGAGGCGGGAGCCACCCGTCTGCGCTATGCCGATACCGTCGGTATCCTCGACCCGTTCACTACCGCGGCGCAGATCGCCGCCCTGCGCCGCGTCTGGCCCGGCGAACTCGAGATGCACGCCCATAACGATCTGGGCCTGGCTACCGCCAACACCCTGGCGGCGGTGCGCGCCGGGGCCACCAGCGTGAACACCACCGTGCTGGGCCTGGGCGAACGCGCGGGCAACGCGGCGCTGGAGACCGTGGCGCTCGGACTGGAGCGCTGCCTGGAGGTCAAGACCGGCGTGCGTTTCACCGCCCTGCCGGCGCTGTGCGAACAGGTGGCCCTCGCCACCCGCCGCCCGGTGGATCCCCAGCAGCCGCTGGTGGGCGAGCTGGTCTTTACCCACGAATCCGGCGTACATGTTGCGGCGCTGCTGCGCGACAGCGAGAGCTATCAGGCGATCGACCCCGCCCTGCTGGGCCGCGGCTATCGGCTGGTGCTGGGCAAACACTCCGGTCGCCAGGCGGTTAACGGCGTCTTCGATCGGATGGGTTATCACCTGACATCAGCGCAAATTGACCAGCTGCTGCCAGCGCTCCGTCGCTTTGCCGAAAACGGCAAACGCAGCCCGCGGGATGATGAGCTGGCGGCAATCTACCACGCGCTCTGCAGCGCCGAAACGCTGCAGGCCAGGGGGTGAGTATGGAGTGGTTTTATCAGATCCCCGGCGTGGGCGACCTGCGCTCCGCCGATGCGTTCTTTCAGTTTTTCGCCGTTCCCTATCAGCCCGAGCGCCTGGCGCACTGCAGCCTGCCGGTGCTGGCCACCTTTCACCGCAAGCTGAAGGCGGAAGTGCCTCTGCTCAACCAGCTGGTGGATAACCCGCGCGCGCACTGGCTGCTGGCGCGCCGACTGCTGGCGGAGAGTTATCAGCAACAGTTCGAGGAGAACACGCCATGAGACCCCGATTTACCTTTAGCGAAGCGGTCCGCGTCGTGCGCGCCATCCGTAACGATGGCACCTATGCGGGCCTGCCGTCCGGCGCCCTGCTGGTGCGCCGGGGCAGCATCGGCTATGTCCGCGACTGGGGAGTATTCTTGCAGGACCACATCATCTACCAGATCCACTTCCCGGACTGCGACCGGGTGGTCGGCTGTCGCGAACAGGAGCTGATTGCCGGCGATCGGCCCTGGCTGGCCGGCAATCTGCAGTATGGCGATAGCGTAATCTGTCAGACGGCGCTGGCGATGCAGGGCGAGATGGTGGTCAGCGTCGGTCAGTTGGGCCGCATCGAAGCCACCGACCGGGGCGAGCATGGCGACGGCTATATCGTCGACTTCGGCGGCCGCTGGTTCCAGGTCCCGGTAAGCGCGCTGGCGCTGGCAGAGGAGGAAGAATAATGGAGCCCTGGCAACGATTTGGCCGGCAGCGGCTGGCGCAGAGCCGCTGGAACTGCGAGCCGGCGGCCATCGCCGCGGTCGACCGGCAGGCCTTCGAGGCGGCCTGGCAGCGCCAGGCCCAGCTGGAGCAGGTTATTGTCGCCCAGATTGCGCCGGAGGCGATCCCCGCCGCGCTGCGGGAGGGCCTCGCCACTTCGCTGGGCGCCTGGCTGGATGAAGGAGGATTTACGCCAGCGGAGCGGGCGGCGATCGTCCTGCACCACGCCCGGCTGGAAAGCGCCTTCGCCGGGATTGCCAGCCAGGCGCCGCGGCCGGATCCTGCCGCGGTGCAGGCCTGGTATCTGCGGCATCAGGCGCAGTTTATGCGCCCGGAACAGCGCCTGACCCGCCATCTGCTGCTCACCGTCGATGGCGACGACCAGGCGGTTTACTCGCGCATACGGGAGCTTCATGGGCAAATCGAAGCCTCCCGCGAGGCGTTTGCGCCGCTGGCCCAGCGACACTCCCACTGCCCGAGCGCGCTGGACGGCGGACTGCTGGGCTGGATCGGCCGGGGGCTGCTCTATCCGCAGCTGGAGGAGGCGCTGTTTGCGCTGGCGGAAAATGCGCTGAGCGCGCCGGTGGCCAGTGAGCTCGGCTGGCATCTGATCTGGTGTGAGGCCATTCGCCCTGCCGCGCCGATGACGCCTGAGCAGGCGCAGGAAAGCGCCCGCGATTACCTCAGTCAACAGAGCCAGCGCCGCCACCAGCGCCAGTGGCTGGCCGAGATGCTAGCGCGCCAGCCGGGGCTGTGCGGGTAGCCGACAGGCTACCCGCCATCGCCTACAGCAGATGCGGTTTAATCTCCTCAAGCCAGGTCGCCAGCCGCGCGTCGGTCTCGTCGAACTGGTTATCCTGATCCAGCACCAGTCCGACAAAGCGATCCCCCTCCAGCGCCGATGAGGCGCTGAACTCATACCCCTCGTTCGGCCAGCTGCCGATCATCGTCGCCCCGCGGGCACGCAGGGCGTCGTACAGCGGCCGCAGCCCGCTGGCGAAGTTATCCGGATAGCCACGCTGATCGCCGAGGCCAAACAGCGCCACCGTTTTCCCCTGCAGGCTAACGTCGCCGAGGTTGCGGATAAACTCGGCCCACGACTCGCTCTCGCCCCCGGCCTCGAGGCCCGGCAGCTGGCCGTCGCCCAGCGTCGGCGTCCCCAACAGCAGGGCCGGGTAGGCCAGCAGGTCCGCCAGCGTGGCGCGGTTAATATTGACCGGGGCGGCGGCGGCCTCCCCCAGCTGCTTGTGGATCATTTTCGCGATCTTGCGGGTTTTACCGGTGTCGGTACCAAAGAAAATGCCAATGTTCGCCATAGTACGCTCCTGTCGGAATGGTGTTGAAAAAAGGAATGACGACAGAGGTATTGCGAAGGCTGTGCCAGGTTGCCCTGCACCGTAACGGCCCATCCCTGCCCCATCAGGATCGCTTCGCCTCACGATGCCGCGCGCCAAAGGCGCACCCGGCGGGGCGAAAGGTAAAAATCCGTGAATTTTCCCCCTGTCGGATCAATGTTTCGCGTGGTCGTTCCGATAAGGGCGCACACTTTGCATGGTTATCCGGGTTCGGCTTACCCCGCCGCGTTTCGCGCACGGTGTCGGACAATTTGTCATAACTGCGACACAGGAGTTTGCGATGACCCTGAATATGATGCTCGATAACGCCGCGCCGGAGGCCATCGCCGGCGCGCTGACTCAACAACATCCGGGGCTGTTTTTTACCATGGTGGAACAGGCCTCGGTGGCCATCTCCCTCACCGATGCCAGCGCCAGGATCATTTACGCCAACCCGGCGTTTTGCCGCCAGACCGGCTATTCGCTGGCGCAATTGTTAAACCAGAACCCGCGCCTGCTGGCCAGCAACCAGACGCCGCGCGCGATCTATCAGGAGATGTGGCATACCCTGCTCCAGCGTCAGCCCTGGCGCGGTCAGCTGATTAATCAGCGTCGGGACGGCGGCCTGTACCTGGTGGAGATTGACATCACCCCGGTGCTCAGCCCGCAGGGGGAACTGGAGCATTATCTGGCGATGCAGCGGGATATCAGCGTCAGCTACACCCTCGAACAGCGGCTGCGCAACCATATGACCCTGATGGAGGCGGTGCTGAATAATATCCCCGCCGCCGTGGTAGTGGTGGACGAGCAGGATCGGGTGGTGATGGACAACCTCGCCTACAAAACCTTCTGCGCTGACTGCGGCGGCCGGGAGCTGCTCACCGAGCTGCAGGTCTCCCCTGGCCGGATGACGCCCGGCGTGGAGGCGATCCTGCCGGTAGCGCTGCGCGGGGCCGCGCGCTGGCTGTCGGTAACCTGCTGGCCGTTGCCCGGCGTCAGTGAAGAGGCCAGCCGCTACTTTATCGACAGCGCGCTGGCGCGGACCCTGGTGGTGATCGCCGACTGTACCCAGCAACGTCAGCAGCAGGAGCAAGGACGCCTTGACCGGCTGAAGCAGCAAATGACCGCCGGCAAGCTGCTGGCGGCGATCCGCGAGTCGCTGGACGCCGCGCTGATCCAGCTGAACTGCCCGATTAATATGCTGGCGGCAGCCCGTCGGCTGAACGGCGAGGGAAGCGGGAATGTGGCGCTGGAGGCCGCCTGGCGTGAAGGGGAAGAGGCGATGGCGCGGCTCCAGCGCTGTCGCCCATCGCTGGAACTCGAAAACCCCGCCGTCTGGCCGCTGCAGCCCTTTTTCGACGATCTGTGCGCCCTCTACCGTACCCGCTTCGATCCCGACGGGCTGCAGGTCGACATGGCCTCACCGCATCTGATCGGCTTTGGCCAGCGCACCCCGCTGCTGGCGTGCTTAAGCCTGTGGCTCGACCGCACCCTGGCCCTCGCCGCCGAATTGCCCTCCGTGCCGCTGGCGATGCAGCTCTACGCCGAGGAGAACGACGGCTGGCTGTCGCTGTACCTGACTGACAACGTACCGCTGCTGCAGGTGCGCTACGCCCACTCCCCCGACGCGCTGAACTCGCCGGGCAAAGGCATGGAGCTGCGGCTGATCCAGACCCTGGTGGCGCATCATCGCGGGGCCATTGAGCTGGCTTCCCGACCGCAGGGCGGCACCTGCCTGACCCTGCGTTTCCCGCTGTTTAACACCCTGACCGGAGGTGAAGCATGATCCCTGAATCCGACCCGGACACCACCGTCAGACGCTTCGACCTCTCTCAGCAGTTCACCGCCATGCAGCGGATAAGCGTGGTGCTGAGCCGGGCCACCGAGGCCAGCAAAACGCTGCAGGAGGTACTCACTGTATTGCACAACGATGCCTTTATGCAGCACGGGATGATCTGCCTGTACGACAGCGAGCAGGAGATCCTCAGTATCGAAGCGCTGCAGCAAACCGGCCAGCAGCCCCTCCCCGGCAGCACGCAGATCCGCTATCGCCCCGGCGAGGGACTGGTGGGGACCGTGCTGGCCCAGGGGCAGTCGCTGGTGCTGCCCCGGGTCGCCGACGATCAGCGTTTTCTCGACCGCCTGAGCCTCTACGATTACGATCTGCCGTTTATCGCCGTACCGTTGATGGGCCCCAACGCCCGGCCAATAGGGGTGCTGGCGGCCCAGCCGATGGCGCGCCAGGAAGAGCGGCTGCCGGCCTGCACCCGTTTTCTCGAAACCGTCGCCAACCTCGTCGCCCAGACCATCCGGCTGATGATCCTTCCGGCCTCACCCGCGCTGTCGAGCCGCCAGCCGCCGAAGGTGGAACGGCCGCCGGCCTGCTCGTCGTCCCGCGGCGTGGGCCTTGACAATATGGTCGGCAAGAGCCCGGCGATGCGCCAGATCGTAGAGGTGATCCGTCAGGTTTCGCGCTGGGACACCACCGTGCTGGTGCGCGGCGAAAGCGGCACCGGGAAAGAGCTGATCGCCAACGCCATCCATCACCATTCGCCACGGGCTGGCGCCGCCTTCGTCAAATTTAACTGCGCGGCGCTGCCGGACACCCTGCTGGAAAGCGAACTGTTCGGCCATGAGAAAGGCGCCTTTACCGGGGCGGTGCGTCAGCGTAAAGGACGTTTTGAGCTGGCGGATGGCGGCACCCTGTTCCTCGATGAGATTGGTGAAAGCAGCGCCTCGTTCCAGGCCAAGCTGCTGCGTATCCTCCAGGAGGGGGAGATGGAGCGGGTCGGCGGCGATGAGACCCTGCGGGTGAATGTCCGCATCATCGCCGCCACCAACCGTCACCTGGAGGAGGAGGTCCGGCTGGGCCATTTCCGCGAGGATCTCTATTATCGTCTGAACGTGATGCCCATCGCGCTGCCCCCGCTGCGCGAGCGTCAGGAGGACATCGCCGAGCTGGCGCACTTCCTGGTGCGCAAAATCGGCCAGCATCAGGGGCGCACGCTGCGGATCAGCGAGGGCGCGATCCGCCTGCTGATGGAGTACAGCTGGCCGGGTAACGTTCGCGAACTGGAGAACTGCCTCGAACGATCGGCGGTGATGTCGGAGAGTGGCCTGATCGATCGCGACGTGATCCTCTTCACTCACCAGGATCGTCCCGCCAAAGCCCTGCCTGCCAGCGGGCCAGCGGAAGACAGCTGGCTGGACAACAGCCTGGACGAACGTCAGCGACTGATCGCCGCGCTGGAAAAAGCCGGCTGGGTGCAGGCCAAGGCGGCACGGCTGCTGGGGATGACGCCGCGCCAGGTCGCTTACCGGATCCAGATCATGGATATCACCCTGCCGCGTCTGTAGGCCGCGGTGTCAGGTTCAGGACATTGTCGTCAGTACGGCAGGAACGCGACAATGTTGTGCCGCAGGGACGCGGGATAACGCTTTATTTTTCAGCCAGATAAAAAATTCGTCACTGGTACGTCGTTTGCAGCAGGAAGGTATCGCCCAACCATGAAGGTACGACCATGACTTCCTGCTCTTCTTTTTCCGGCGGTAACGCCTGTCAGTCGGCGGACGCCAGCGCGTTAGCGCCGCGGGTGGCCGACAAGGTCGCCGCGCACCCCTGCTACTCCCGCAGCGGGCACCACCGTTTCGCCCGGATGCATCTTCCGGTCGCCCCGGCCTGCAATCTGCAGTGCAACTACTGCAACCGTAAATTCGACTGCAGCAATGAGTCCCGTCCCGGGGTGTCATCGACGCTGCTGACCCCCGAGCAGGCGGTGTTGAAAGTGCGCCAGGTGGCCCAGGCCATCCCGCAGCTGTCGGTGGTCGGCATAGCCGGGCCCGGCGATCCGCTGGCCAATATGACCCGCACCTTCCGCACCCTGGAGCTGGTCCGCGACCAGCTTCCGGACCTCAAATTATGCCTGTCGACCAACGGGCTGATGCTGCCCGACGCGGTCGATCGCCTGCAGGAGGTCGGCGTGGATCACGTCACGGTGACCATCAATACCCTGGATGCCGATATCGCCGGGCAAATCTATGCCTGGCTGTGGCTCGACGGCGAACGCTACCGCGGCCGGGAAGCCGGGGAGATCCTGATTGCCCGCCAGCTTGAAGGAGTCCGCAGGCTGACCGCCGCGGGAGTGCTGGTCAAGATAAACTCGGT
>Ga0160494_10086_pt1 | contig 7685 bp, 7 predicted proteins | sample DID4MG_3_FD_108239 | JGI IMG/M metagenome (GOLD analysis project Ga0160494, IMG submission 108239) | Enriched soil microbial communities from UW Madison campus, WI, USA - DID2925_E24_FP4 MG | ecosystem: Environmental > Terrestrial > Soil > Unclassified | place: USA: Madison, Wisconsin | collected... | reverse complement strand
ATCCGTCGGGAGGGCTGAAGTACTCGTCACCTGAATGATGCCATCAACCGGTTGCCCGGATCGCAAGCGTTTCAGTTTTGCAAGAAAGATCTCATCCGGGAGTGACTGCGCATCACCGCCATAAATCAGCACATTGCCGTCGCCTTCCTGCCAGAGGTCATGACACAGGCCCGGGGCCGCTTTCTGGACGTCGTCCGGATTACCCATCACCAGCAGTAGACGCACCTTACGCTGCCAGCGGCGCCCATAGCGAAACCGCAGGTGCTCGGACACCGCCTCTTCGCTGAAGACAGGTTGTTCGTCGTCTTCTTCACTGAGAATGGTGTTCGTCACCGGAGTGATACTCTCAGCCTTTTTCTGGCCCCACTGGAAATACAACCCGGATTTACCGGCGAAGTCGAAAGCCTTCTCTGTCAGCCAGCCGAGTAAAAACATCGCGGCAACCAGTATGGCGCAGAATATGAGTATGCGCTGGCCGTCATAGGGACCGAATCCCGTGGCCGAAGCTACGTATTCCGGAAAGGCATATAACAAAAATGCCACGATGACCGTCATAAAAAAAGCGACAGTGACAACGGAGCCGATGAGTGTTTTGACTTTTACCTTAGTCATTCTTAGGCGTTTCCTTGCGAACTTCTTCTTTGGTGATGACAGCGATCCAGATGTCGTCCTTATCAACGGCGGGTTGTGCGGCGATAACTTGGGGGCCCCGTTGTTCAACGTCAGCATTAGCAAGCGTGATGGCCAGCCATGGAGCAGCATGGCCGGTATATCCCAGCACGGGATCGATACTGGAATTGTCTTCTGAAAGACTAAATTCCACTTCGCTCTCTTCGCAGGCATTATTCCAGCCGCTGCCCGACGTCAATGTGGGACCGGAGATCCAGCTTCCTTTGAGTTCATTGGGCAGGGTCTTCGACCAGAGCAGCGCCCGGGTGAGCGTCTTTGTGAGCGTTGTTTCTGTTCCCCTTTCGGGGCGATGGAGGCGGAGCGCATCCGGCCAGGCATTGGCTTTGCGGTTGCTCAATACCACCATTGATACAGCATCAGCATCTTCTTCCCGGGGAGACGCCGGTAACGACAGCGTGATGGCAACCAGAATGCCCGGGGTGTCCCATCGCTTGTCCAGCCAGGCATCAAACGCCCCCAGCCCTTTTCCGGCCATCAGGCGAAAAATCCTGCCCGTCTTGAGTGAGAGCTCGGCTTTAAGCTGCTCTTCAATCAGGGGATACAGATCGTTATCACAGTCCAGCATCAGCCAGCATGGCAGCTCGGGCGGAAGCGGCTTAACTATCCCCTCTACACGCGTGGTCAGTTTATTAACCACTGCTTTCAGGGCCTTCGTTAAATCTGTCTGATATTCTGGTAATGCCGCGTATCTGACCGGTTTGTCACATCCTCGTGGGCAAGAGAAGTCGATAACCGGAGCTGCGACTTTCATTGCCTTCAGCAGGTCATCGGCTTTGTTTCCAACCGGAGCATGGATGTGCGTACCGAGGATCCAGGCGCAGCGCTGACCGCGCAGAATTTCACTGTCAATAAGCGCTTCTCGCTCGACATTACGGGACTCGGCCCCCACCTGTTCGGCTTTGTAGGCAAACCGGCGTAAGCCGAAAATAACCCCCCAGGTGCAAAACGGGAGGCCCAGAGCGGTGAACCAGAAGACAAATCCGGTTCGCTCTGACGTCCAGCACCATAGCGTGAGCGCTATGCCCACCAGCATGACAAACGCGAGGAATAGCAGCCAACGACCGGTGCCGGGACGCGCTACCTTAGGAGCCTTTTCAGGGATGGCATCCAGCCAGACGGGCATAATCAGGCAACCTTTGCAGCGGCAAATGAACTGATCAATGTGCAACCACAGGCACATTTGTGACCGTGAAAGGCAACCGGGATACCATGATCAAGATAATCAGAATTGCCTTCTATGATAGTTGTAGGGCCATGTCCCGGAACCGGGCAGGACACTTTGTCGCCTTTACGGGCAACACCGATACCACCGAATTTCATCGTTTCTGAGGCGGTCAGTACTGAACCACCGTGGGTAGTTTTATCGCCTTTGCGGATAATCTGAAGCATTAATAAGGACCTCTGCGAGTTAATAATTATCATTAGGTTAAAGTAACTAGTCCCCAGACATATTAATTCTGAATCTGTTCCAGTAAGTCATTTAACTCATTCACTCTTGAAATATTCATGTCCATACAGCATACGCTGAACATTGGCGAACCGATTATAAATCCTTGAATATCACACCAATTTTCACGTGAAGCAATCCAGTTTTTTTGTGCTGTCTCGAATTTACTTGTAATGTCAGGTATTCCACGCGCTTTAATGATTTTGTATATTTTCTGGTAAACAATATTCATGTCTTTCTTTGCGGCGTCTGATGCCTGGTCGGCACAACCCATTACAACAGAGTTATTTATATCTTGATTCATTTTGCGACAATCAGTTTCAATCTTGGAATAGTAGTTTAGTGCAGCATGTGAAATACAAGGGAGTATTAGAAGTAAAGTCAGTATTTTGTTCTTAATCTTCATTTTATTTGAATAATCCAGTGGAGGCACTAGTAATTTAACTTACCTATAAGTGCCTGGTTCTACAATTGAAAAGACCCATTCAGGACTCAATGGCATGTAAATGCTTTTGAATATTTATTCTGTATCATACTCGTCACCATTCCATCGCAAGATATACTTAGGTCCGCAAAAAATATCTTTTAGCCCTTTGTGTGATTTTTTTTGATATTCCAATGGATGTACACATATATGTTGCATCTATTGATTTTCCATCATGCATTGTGATTTCGAATGTTAAAGTTGGAGAGTTGTCGAGATTAGACATACAGTCCGATTGATCACAAGTGCCGGGTGGCGTTGAACTCAGAAACGTATACTCGATGATATCTTTTTTACCGTCACCATTTAAATCAGTAGTACCGCGACCTGTTTGCCCATCGACAAAGCCAGAGTTTTTCAGCTTACTTGCCGTTACCAGCATATCAACATCTTTGGTTTGAGAACATTGAGCATATGTTGCCGATGCCATTAAAATTAACATAGCCAAAGAGAGTTTTACGTTTATTTTAATAATTATCAACCGTCTTCATATAGGTTTTAATAAAATCATTTAGTTGCTCTACACCATCACATTAGCATTGGTTTTCTCTCAAATATGTTCGTTGACCCTCCATCGAGTTATATAAGCTGCATCGTTCAGAAAAAGACTTGCGTTGACTATTATAAAACGCCATATCAATTGAATACTCCTTACCAGATTTGGTAATAATTTCTTTAATGGAGTCCTCTGTTTTGTTTGTGCTGGTTTGTATGCAATCGATCATATCCGAATGAGATTGCATTGAGCAATTGCAAACCTGTGGTAATTTTGCAAATGAAATTACTGGCAAGCTCATGGGTAATGCGAATAATATAATCTTCATCCTTTAACCCCAATTTCAGCTAATAATTTTAAGATTTGAAATGCTGAGGCTCTTTGTATGAAAAACCTCTGATTTTTGTAAGAATCTAAAAAGTTTATCCACATGTGAACAATACTAATTATCATTCATTACATTTTCAATTTCTTCTGTTTTTTCTCTAAGTGATGGGTCCGTTTTGCATACGCGAAGAGGGAGTGCCTTGAAGTTGAATATTCTTGTTATTTCTTTTGATTCCTTTGATGCCTCAGATAGTATGCAACCACAACCATATCCGTAACTATTATTTGTGTTAATAAATTCATTAATAAAGGTTGGGGATTATATCTTGCATAGGTTCTAAATCTAACGTGGTAGATTTCTCTTTTATTTCTTTTCCTGATAAATTAAATGTCTTGAAAGTTTCACCACATGAATTGCAACCACCTGCACCGGATAAAATAACCCTGTCATTTTTACATGAGGCACCGTAGAAGACGAAATTCATCATTTTTATTTTGTCACCTTTGTTGTTAATACGTTCTACAAGACCCGCAGACTTTGATAGTTCATGACTTTCCTTACCAAGAACGAATGTTTGTTTGCTGCAAATTGGTATATCAAGTTTATCCTGGTCATCCTTAAGATTATTTACACTACAAAATGATTTGATACTATATTGGACACCACCGCACGATGATTTGAAAACATTTGCAGTATTTGCATAGCAAAATGTGGGCAATAACAGAATGCCAATAACATTTTTCATAAACTTACCGAACATTTTTTAAAATCACTCCCCTCAACTTTTGGAGATAATTATTTTTAAAATTGGGGCAATGCTGACAAAACACAAAACACAGACCAGCGATTATAGGAAATGTAGCTATTTTAGCCTCGCTAGTTTGTTGTCTTTAAATATCCACGCCTCAGAATTTTTAGGATCATTGACATCTTGAATATTAATTTTGACTTTATCACCGTCATTATTAATCATAACAACTCCTGTGCAGTAATCTATTGGCTTATGCACCTGGGTTTTATTTTCAGAATCCAAGGAAATAATTCTGATTGCTCCAGCCTCACAAGCATTTCCCATTGGAGAATCCTGGAATATCCAAACTCCAGTCCAAGAGTCAGTAAGGAGAGAGTAAGATGTCAAATAGGAAGGAGATTCATACTCACAGTCATGCTTCGAAACAACTTTATCATTAAAAGATATTTCACATTGGTTTCCATTTTTTATTGAATGAACTGTTGGCAAGTCGAAACTGTTTGCCATACTATACATAGGCAAAAGTGTAACTATCAAAGACAGAGTTTTTCGCATGTTAACCTCGATATCCTTCTTTCATTCCTAATTTTAATTTCTCTCTTACTTTAAAGCCTGCTTCATATTTAGTTATTGCATTGTCTTTATTCAGGTCTAAGCCTTTATTATCATTATAGCTTCTCCCTTCATCATACAGAATGTAACTATCTGGTTTTCCTACAGCCCTAGGGCAGAATATAACCATATAAACATCTTCAATTGTTTTAATCTTTCCAGCGTACGGTTTGAAATATTTTTCCACATAATCCATTTGTTCAACCGAAGTCATGTCAGCCAATTCATTAGTTGTCGTACCTAAAGACCGCGCAGTATTCGACATAAATTGTATCAGGCCAGTAGCACTTCCATTTGGATTTCTAACGCTTGGAGAAAAGGTTTCTCCTGTTTCAAATGCCATACACGACATCAAATAATCTGGGTTTATTTCCAGTCGTTCACAAACTTCAATAACCTTAAGCTTAAATTCTTTTGAAACTTTAGCACCCCATGCGATCTTCTCAAGATTTTGGTCCTTTAATGAGCCAAGGAATCTAAGCGGGTGCATATGCCACAATGAAGGCCCAAGTTTCTCAGCTGTAACATCCTGCATCCATGCCATCTTATCGATAAAATCTTCGCTGTATTTCTTCCATTCTGGCGCATCTTTTTTCAGCGCATTGAGGAACGGTTGCCAGATAGCATCGCCTTTTTTGAAGTACCAGTCGCTTGGATGTTTTACGATTGTTTTCTGAATAACGTCACGATAGTCGGGATTATGAAGTGCTCTCCAGTACTCCATTGGAGAATATCGGTCACTTCCGCTGTCAATTTTATCCAGCAGGCGCTGATAATTATGCTTCACGAGAGCATGACTGGTTCGCGGATCATTGGTCGCGGTCTGGTAGAGTGAATCGATGAGATTACGGAAGAATCCTGTGGGCTGATTTTTTCCATCCAGGTAATCAAAGCTGGCTGGTTCTGCGGTCTCAGTTCTGAAGCCCAGCTTTGCCAGATCATACTGCGACAAAAGTTGAGGTTCCGCCTGGCCTTTAGGGACGTAAGCATTTTCTGGTCGCAGCTGCCAGTATTCCTGTTTGGTCGACTTATCGACTTCCGTTTGCACCTGACTCAGTGGAAGGATCCCCGCCCTGGTTGTTACCTTTGTATCCTTTGTGAATGTTCCTGTTGCAACATCTTTTTTGTACAACGCTAGGCCCGGAGCGTACTTCAGCCAGAGTGGGTTCTTTTCTCCCACCTGCTCAGGGTTGGTCAGGAACGTTTCCAGGTTATTATCCATACTCGTGCATTCGATATGTACCTGGTACCGCGCTTCATATCCGCCGTCCTTAGGTGCCTGATAATATCCCATATGACCAACAGGATCACCGGCACTGATAGCATAGGGCGTCGGGCACACTACCTGGTCAAATTTCATCGCTTCTTTTGCTGGCGGCATGAGTTTCTGCCACCAGGAAGGCTGTACCACCCCATCTGTGCCAGGAGACAGGTTGTTTTTGTCCACAAGCATCCAGTATCGCTGCCCTGGTTTCAGGGATGTTTTTTTGCCCTTTTTCAACGCCTGTTCTGAGAGGCTAACAAAGGTAACAAGGCCATACTCTCGCTTATTAAATGCAACGGTATGGAGGCCGCTGTCTGTTTTATCCCACTCAACAATAGATCCTTTTGGGATCGTGCCCTTGCGATAGCTTTCACTGGTACTTTTATTGTTGGTACTGGCGGTCATGACCCATTCTGGATCGTAGGCAGTAAGCGTATCCTGGACTGTCCACTTTTTTTCCGCCGGATTGACACTATAGGCTGAATAGGGAGCCAGGTGCATATACAGGGTATAGAAATGCAGTCCGCTGGATTCCTTCTCCCCCGGTTGAATAAAGTGTTTAACCAGAACAAACGAACCGGAAAAGCTAAGCGGGCCGGATTCCCACCCAAGCGTGAGATAATCCTTGCAGACACGATATGCAACGATTTCCCCATCTGCCATGCAACGTATAGCCTGCTCACCTTTAAAGGCAACTGGGAAATCTAATGCTTCAAGAGGAGACTTGCCACTCAGAGCACACCACGGGGTCGTTGCTTCCGTGATATGGATCCCGCCATGCCACATCCCGCTACGGCCAATCATATACTGCCCGGTGGATCCCCCCCCGACATGAGAGAGGATCTCTTCCTGATTATTGAACTCACTTCCCCGGTTATTAGAAGGGATCGGCCAGACAATTTTAATTTTTCCTTTTTGGGTAGCCGTGGCGTTCTGCTCTGATGTGGTATTATCGCCATAACGATAAAGTGTATAGGGTATGTTTTGATCACGATATATCTGGGCAGGATAGAACCCCCTTTCCTGGACAAAATCAGATACCCAGTGTGTACCATTAAACATCGCCATATGACCATGCACATGGTGTGGTGCTGCCTGGATTACGACAACATCCCCCACTTGCTGACCAGAAATTGTGAATACACCGCCAGTACACACTGTTGTAGCGTCACCCACAACTTTAAAGTTATTTTCAAGCAGCCATGGGCCATAATTTTTAGCTGATTCAATTCCTGAATTTTTTGCAGATGCCCCTCCAGCGATTAATGCTTTTTTAACATAGCGGGCACATTTTGACTCGCCATATTTAAGTTTTTTATCTATGCCATTTTTAAAATTTTCAGCGTTAATTTTCGCTCTGGCCAGGGCTTGAGTGTTTAAAACACTAACTGCTACATTCTTGTCCAGCATTTATTCTCCCCCCTCTGCTTGTCGAGGACAATAAATACTACTATGAGATATGGGCTTAACAGAATCCATTAACCATTTCCCTTTTTCTTTAACCAGGTTAACGGCATACAGGGATACACCCTTACCATATCCTAATGTTAGCTTCACTTGTGCGACCTGGTCATTCTCTGAAACAGTTTCCACATTAATGCTGTCCTTCCACT
>Ga0160494_10081_pt1 | contig 10211 bp, 8 predicted proteins | sample DID4MG_3_FD_108239 | JGI IMG/M metagenome (GOLD analysis project Ga0160494, IMG submission 108239) | Enriched soil microbial communities from UW Madison campus, WI, USA - DID2925_E24_FP4 MG | ecosystem: Environmental > Terrestrial > Soil > Unclassified | place: USA: Madison, Wisconsin | collected... | reverse complement strand
GGATGGCGGCTGACGCTCAGAACGGGATTGTGGTTTACAACGCCCAGCACGAAAATCTGGTGAAGTCGTGGGTGGATGGATTCACCAAAGAGACCGGTATTAAGGTCACGCTGCGCAATGGCGATGACAGTGAACTGGGTAATCAGCTGGTTCAGGAAGGCTCCGCGTCGCCGGCCGATGTGTTTCTGACCGAGAACTCGCCGTCGATGGTGCTGGTCGATAATGCCAAACTTTTCGCCCCGCTGGATGCCGCCACCCTGCAGCAGGTTCCGGCGCAGTACCGTCCGCAGCATGGGCGCTGGATCGGCATTGCCGCGCGCAGCACCGTTTTTGTCTACAACCCGGCGAAAATCAGCGAGGCGCAGCTGCCGCATTCCCTGATGGATCTGGCAAAACCGGAGTGGAAAGGGCGCTGGGCGGCTTCGCCATCGGGGGCTGATTTCCAGGCTATCGTCAGCGCGATGCTGGCGCTGAAGGGTGAGCAGGCGACTCTCGACTGGCTGAAGGCGATGAAAACCAACTTTGTCGCCTATAAAGGCAACAGCACGGTGATGAAAGCGGTCAACGCCGGACAGATCGACGGCGGGGTGATCTACCACTACTATCGCTTCGTCGATCAGTCCAAAACCGGCGAGAACAGCAAAAACACCCAACTGTATTACTTCAAACACCAGGATCCGGGCGCCTTCGTCAGCATTTCTGGTGGCGGTGTGCTGGCCTCCAGCAAACATAAAGCGCAGGCGCAGGCCTTTATTAAATGGATCACCGGCAAGCAGGGGCAGGATGCACTGCGCACCAATAACGCCTTCGAATATGCCGTGGGGGTAGATGCGGCCTCTAACCCGAAACTGACCCCGCTGAAAGATCTGGATGCACCGAAGGTAGAACCTTCCTCGCTGAACAGTAAAAAGGTCATTGAGCTGATGACGCAGGCTGGCCTGCTCTGATCCTGAGGAAGTGATGTTGCTATGTCTGTTCTGAGTTTGTCGCTCGGAAAGAAAACAGGACGCCTGCCCGAGCGCAGGCGTCCTGCATTTCCGATGGTGGCGTTAGCGCTGCTGTTTTCATTGCTGGCGCTGTTGCCGTTAGGGTTTGTGGTGGCGGTTGGGTTCGACACCGGCTGGCCGACCATTAAAGCGCTGGTCTTTCGTCCGCGGGTAGGGGAGCTGCTCAGCAATACCCTGTGGCTGACGGTGCTGGCGGTCCCCATCAGTATTTTGCTCGGCGTGACGCTGGCCTGGCTGACGGAACGTACTGCCCTTGCCGGTCGGCAGCTGTGGTCGGCGCTGGCGGTAGCCCCGCTGGCGATCCCGGCCTTTGTCCAGAGCTATGCCTGGGTCAGCGCCGTGCCTTCGCTGCATGGCCTCTCCGCCGGGGTGTTTCTATCGGTGCTCGCCTACTATCCGTTTATTTATATGCCGGTGGCGGCCGTGCTGCGCCGCCTCGATCCCACCCTTGAAGATGTCGCCGCGTCGCTGGGCACGCCGCCGTGGAAAGTGTTCTTCCGGGTGGTGCTCCCGCAGCTGCGTCTGGCAATCTGCGGCGGTGCGCTGCTGGTGGCCCTGCATCTGCTGGCGGAATATGGCCTGTATGTGATGATCCGCTTCGATACCTTCACGACCGCTATTTACGATCAGTTCCAGTCGACCTTCAGCGGTCCGGCCGCCAATATGCTGGCAGGCGTGCTGGCCTTGTGCTGCCTGGCGATCCTGCTGCTTGAGAGCGCCTCACGCGGTAAAGCGCGTTACGCGCGTATCGGCGCCGGGGCGGCCCGCGAGCAGAAGCGGCTTGTGCTGGGTAAAGGGGCCGCTTTTGGCGCGCAGCTACTGCTTCTGCTGCTGGTGATGCTGGCGATGGGGGTTCCCTTACTGGTCCTGTGCCGCTGGCTATGGCTGGGCGGCATCGACAACTGGCTGCATGCCGATCTCTGGCATTCTCTGCGCCAGACCCTGCTCCTGGGGGCGGGCGGGGCGCTGCTGACAACGGTTTGCGCGATCCCCATTGCGTGGCTCGGCGTGCGCTATCCGCGCCCGCTGTTCCGCCTGCTGGAGGGGTGTAATTACATCACCAGCTCGCTGCCCGGCATCGTCACCGCGCTGGCGCTGGTGACGGTCACCATCCACTACGCCCGTCCGGTGTACCAGACCGAAGTGACGCTGTTTCTGGCCTATCTGTTGATGTTTATGCCGCGTGCGCTGATTAACCTGCGCGCCGGTATCGCGCAGGCGCCGGTGGAGCTGGAAAACGTTGCCCGTAGTCTTGGACGCAGTCCGGCCCGCGCCCTGTGGAGTATCACTATGCGGCTTGCCGCGCCGGGCGCGGCCGCAGGTGCCGCGCTGGTGTTCCTTGGCGTCAGCAATGAGCTCACCGCCACACTACTGCTTTCGCCGTTAGGCACCCGCACCTTGTCGACCGGTTTCTGGGTGTTAACCAGTGAGATCGACTACGTAGCGGCGGCACCGTACGCGCTATTGATGATCGTCATTTCGCTGCCGCTGACCGCGGTTCTTTATATGCAGTCGAAAAAAATGGCAGGGTTGTAACATGCTGGAATTGTCTTCTATTTCGAAATCCTTCGCTGATGCGCTGGTCCTCGATAATCTCAATCTGACCGTAGCGCCGGGGAGCCGGACGGCCATTGTTGGTCCGTCCGGCTCGGGGAAGACCACGTTGCTGCGCATTCTCGCCGGTTTTGAAACGCCCGATCACGGGCGGATCGTCATGCACGGTAAGTCTCTGTTTGCCGACGGTGTGTTTGTCCCCGCCCACCAGCGACGGATCGGCTATGTTCCGCAGGAAGGGGCGCTGTTTCCTCATCTTAATGTTGCGGACAATATCGCCTGGGGGCTCGACGCCAGCCGTGAGGAGAAGCGTCGCCGCGTGGGGGCGTTGATGGAGATGGTCGCCCTCGACGCTGGTCTGGCGAGTCACTGGCCACACGAAATTTCCGGTGGCCAGCAGCAGCGTGTTGCCCTGGCCCGCGCGCTGGCTCAGCAGCCGGCGCTGATGCTGCTGGATGAGCCGTTTTCTGCACTGGATACCGGGCTGCGCGCCAGCACACGCAAAGCGACGGCGGACCTGCTGGCCGAGACGGGGATCGCCTCGATTCTGGTGACTCATGACCAGAACGAGGCGCTGTCGTTCGCTACGCAGGTGGCGGTAATGCGTCAGGGGCGCTTCGCCCAGGTTGGAACCCCGCTGACGGTTTACTCGCAGCCGGTGGATGAAGAGACGGCGTTATTTCTTGGCGATGCCCTGATCCTCCCCGCACGCCTGAGCCCCGGCCGGGCAAGCTGCGCGCTGGGGGTCCTGGCGACGGACGCACTGCATCCTGCTGGCGAAGGTAGGGTGATGCTGCGTCCGGAACAGCTGAGCGTCAGTGTGAGCGGGCCGCAGGAAAGTACCGCCATTATCCGCGATGTCGATTTCTCAGGCCAGCTTTCCACGTTGACGCTGTCGATGGCTGGGCACGAGCGGCCGATTGTCCTGCGAACCGTGAGCCAGCCGGCGTGGCAGCCCGGCGCGATGGTGAGACTGACGGTCAGCGGCAAGGCGCGAGTGTTTAGCGGCTAATCCCTGAGCAGGCGGCGCCGGCTATCGACGGCGCCGCACGGAAAGCTAATTAGATGGCGGATGAAGCCGCTAGTATCCGCGCCACTGACCTCGTCGCCATGGAGTGGTAGTACGTTGGAACAATTCCGCGGGGTCAGTCCAGTTCCCGCCATTTTACCGAACCGTCGCTTTTTCATTCGTCCCGCTACGCTTAACTGTTATCCTGTCTCGCGATCGGCCCTGTTGTTACCATGAGACACCGCTATGCCTGAACTCCATACTCCTGCGAATCGCCCCGGCCCGGCCGCTGTGGCCCGGGTGACGCTCCTGCCTGCGCTGCTGGTTATCGTCGCTGTTGCTGTCGGCTGCGCCCTGGTGTCGCCTCCGGTCGGTACACGACACGAGATCCTGACTAACCCCGGCCTCTATATCGATCTGCTGGCGTTGTTGTTTCTGGTGTTTATGCTGTGGAGCTCGGCGAAGGTGCGGATGAGCCACATTGCCGTCAACTGGGTACGCTATGGGCTGCTGTTGTGGATTGCCGGCGGCACCTTTGATGTGATGGATGAGATCGTGGTTCAGCCGCGCTGGATGGGCTACTACTGCGAAGATCTGCTGCGCCTCTCCGGGATGCTGCTGACCGTGGTGGGGGTCTACAAAATTATTGAGCGAATCAATTTGCTGTACGTCGATGCGCGCTCGCAATCCCTGAAGGATGAACTGACCCAGTTACCCAACCGGCGTTTTTTCATTGATACCATTCGCGAGAAGTCCGGGCATGCGCTGGGACTCATGATTCTGGATATCGATTTTTTTAAGAAAATCAACGATAGCTGGGGCCACCTGGTGGGGGATGAAGTGTTATTTTCGCTGGGGAAACAGCTGGCGAAACTAACCAGCGAGCAGGTCCAGCCGGCGCGGATCGGTGGGGAAGAGTTCGCCATTATCGTCGATGGCCTGTCGGAGCCCGAGCTGCACGCTCTGGCGCAGTCGATCCTTGCTAACGCTCGCACCATCCTGATCAATCATCAGACGCCGCTGTCGATCAGCATTGGCGTCGGAACCTGGCGGCCAGGCGAAGCGCAGGAGACGTTTATCCGTAAAGTCGACGAGGCGCTGTACAAGGCCAAGCATAACGGCCGCGGCCGCGTGGAGTGGGCGCCATCTGCCGGTGCGGCAGGTTAGGCCTGCTGCGCGCTACGGCAGTGTCGCCGATACTCCGATGGCGAGCGTTCTGTGTAGCGTTTAAAAACCCGGCAAAAATAGTTGCTGTCGACAAAGCCGCAATTGTGCGCAATCTCTTTCACCTTCAGGTCATAGCCGCGCAATAGCTGCTTCGCCTTTTCCAGGCGAACCCGGGTCAGATACTCATTAAATCCCACCGAGCCTGATTTCTGAAAAATATGCGATAGATAGTTGGGCGTGATGTGAAAACGTTTGGCTACCGATTCCCGCGTCAGCGGTAGACTGAGATTTTCCTCGAGGTAGTCCTGGACGGCGAGAAACAGATCCCGGCTGCGGCTGACGCGCATCTCCAGCCCGACCAGCTGTTCACGACAATGACTCAGCAGCGCGGCGATCACCAGTCGCGCGGTCAGCGGATCGGGCTGCAGGCTGACTTCATTCAGGCTCAGCAACAGGTAGGAACCCACGCGCGGCCCAAGCCGGGAAACGCTCTGTTTTTCCGTGTGCAGGCTTTTTCCGTCCCAGCGCTGAATACTGAATCCCAGTTTCTGCCGACCAAACAGAATGCTCAGGGTAGTGGCCGGACCGGTCCACTGCGGCAGCGTCCACTTCCCCGCCTGCACGTACAGTACCTGCAGCGTGGTTAACGTCGAGGCCGCCAGCGGCAGTCCCTGTTCATTCAGTTGGCCCTCCAGCACAATTTCCAGACGCGGAAACGGCACGTTGAAGGCGAGGGCAGGCACGGAGATATCCGGCTCAGGAAATCTCACCTGTAGGTGATCTTTTTGACCGATTAACCGATGCAGTATATCCGGCAGATCTTCAATCATTCTTTGCCCTCAGCATGCGCATTATCCTGTTGATGGTAATCTATTTTTTCCTTCCCGGCTGCGTTAGTTTAGCCATTTTGCGCAGCGGATTGCCGGCCAGCTGTAGCGCATGCATCGCCGGAAAAGAGATTATTGATGTCCATCACACTTTGTGGGCTCGCGTACGTATGTCCAGTTTTTTGTAGCGCTCGCCTCGTGTCATGCCGCGGAGGGACCAGTAGAGTTTGTTTGTGTTATCGGAACGTTAAAAAGGAACGTAAAATGAACTCATCATCGGCTAACTTTCTCGATGCGTTAGGCGCCAGCCAGACGCTCAGCGCGCAAATGAAACACGAGCTCGACACCCTCGGCTACACCGTCGTGCATAACGTCGTTGACGCCCAGTGGCTGAGCGAAATGCGCCTGCTCATTGACACCCTGGTTGAACGCGAAGGCGATAATCTGGCGATGGAGCACCATCAGGAGGCGACGGCGACGCGGATCGCTAACCTGATTAATAAGGGGGTTATCTGGGAGAAAGTCTGGTCACACCCGCTGATCCTCTCCGCTTGTCGCTATATCTTCAACGGGGATTTTAAAGTCTCCAGCCTGAACGCCCGCGAGGCGCTGTATAACGGCGGCCACCAGCCGCTGCACGCCGACTGGAAAAAGCCGCGCCCGGATTTTCCTAAAGTCCACCTGGTGAATACCATCTGGGCGATAGACGATTTGAGCGCCGCCAACGGCGCGCCGCGGATCATTCCTGGTACCCACCTCCGCCCCGAGTTACCGGAGGAGGTGCTGGCCGACCCGGAACAGGCCCATCCCGATGAGATTGTGTTTGCCGCGCCGGCTGGCAGCGTGATGATCTACAACGCCCACGCCTGGCACGGCGGCACCCGTAATCGTGAAGGCAGCAGACGACGCGTACTGCATGGGTTATATATCGATCGTGCGGATACGCCGCAGCAGGACCAGCGGCGTTGGCTCACGCCGGAGACGGCAAGCCGCCTGACGCCGGCGCAAAAGTGGCTGCTGGATGTAGAATAAGGTCTGTCGCCGGTCAGGGAAGTTCTACATAGACGACCGGCTTTTTCATGATGCTTTTCACGGCCTCGACGATCTGCTGCGGCTGCAGCAGGAAGCTCTTGATGCTGGTTTTAATCGTCCGCAGGCCGCGAAAGCGCTGGGGGTCGTCGATTTCGATATCCGTCACCAGCAGCACCACTTCGGCGCGGGCGATATCTTCCGCGGTGATCCGATTTTCTACGCCGAGCGCCCCCTGGGTTTCCACCTTCAGGTGCCATTTTTCATGATGACCGACCTTTTCCAGTCGTTCGGCGGCCATGTAGGTATGCGCCACCCCGCTGACGCAGGCGGTGACGGCGACAATATTGAAGTCCATAACATCCTCCTGGCGTTAACCGCCGATAGTGACGTGGAAACCGGCCGCTTCGGCCATCACCCGATATGGTTGAATTTCCGCTTCGTCAGGCGCTTTCACGCTGGCCAGCGTCCAGGGTTTGCCCAGCAGACGGTATTTGGGCTCGCCATATTGATGAAACGGCAACAGGTGCATTTCTTTTAGCGCGAAAGGGGCGAGGAACGCCAGAATTTGGCGAAAATTATCGGTATTCAGTGTGTAGCCCGGGATCAGCGGCACCCGCGGGATCAGGTTGATTTTTCTCGCCGCCAGCTGGCGAAAATTGTCCAGCACCCGTGGCTGATTCATTCGCAGCAGCGACCGCGCCCGCTCAGGTTCCATGATTTTAAAATCAAACAGCACTTCATTGCAGGCTTCGGCCACCGGCAGGAAGCGGTCAAAAGCGCCGTCGCCCGCGGTTTCGATGGCGGTGCGGATCCCCCACTGGCGCAGGCGCTGGAGAAAGCGGGCGGCAAACCCGGCCTGCATGAGCACTTCGCCCCCGGAGAGGGTGACGCCGCCGCCGGAGGCGCGAAAGAAGACCTCATCCTTTAGCACCTCCTGCAACAGGTTATCCAGCGTCACATCGCGGCCAATCTGTTCCCACGCTCCGGACGGACATTCGGCGACGTCCTGCTGGCAGCGGGTGCAGCGCAGGCATTTACTCTCCCGGCGCAGGGTCTGAATCCTGGGTGAAATTGATTCGGGATTGGCGCACCACGGGCAGGTATGAGGGCAGCCTTTAAAAAAGACCACCGTGCGGATCCCCTGGCCATCGTTGAGCGAGTAGCGCTGGAGGTTAAAAATACGCGCCCGATCGGCGCGCGTGTCGATGACCTCACAGCTGATGCGCGGTGCGGCGGATAATGTCATCCTGAATCTCCTTCGACAGCTCAACAAAGAAGGCGCTGTAGCCCGCGACCCGTACCACCAGACCGGCAAAGTCCTGCGGCCGCTGCTGCGCTTCACGCAGGGTGTCGGCATTGACCACGTTGAACTGAATATGCTGCAGCTTGAGCTTGCAGAAGGCCTGTAAAAAATCGGCCAGTTTGTTCAGGCCGCCGTCGCCGGCCAGCGTTGCCGGAGTGAATTTGACGTTCAGCAGCGTACCGTTCGACAGCAGATAGTTATCCAGCTTGCTGACCGATTTCAGCACTGCCGTCGGCCCCTGGGAATCCTGACCGACCATCGGCGACAGGCCGCCGTCCGCCAGCTGTTCGCCGGCCAGTCGCCCGTCCGGGGTGGCGCCCACCACCGAACCCAGCGGCACGTGCGCGGAGACGGTGTAGGAGCCGGGGGTAAAATGGCCGCCGCGCGGGTTCAGATACTGCTCGACTTCTTTGCAGTAAAAACGCAGCAGATCGGCGCTAATATTGTCGACATCGTCGATATCGTTGCCGTATTTGTCAAAATGGTTAATCAGCCGGGCGCGGATTTTTTCCCCTTCTGGCGTCTGGAAATTGGCTTTCAGCACGGCCATCAGTTGGTCAAAGCTGAGACGCTGCTGGTCGAAGACCATACCCTTCAGGGCGTACAGCGAATCGCTCAGGTTAGCGATTCCGATACCCTGAACGCCGGAGAAGTTATAGCGCGCGCCGCCAGCGGTGATATCTTTGCCGTGCTGCACGCAATCTTCAATGAACGAGGAGAGCAGCGGGACCGGCGCCCAGTCGCGGTGGCCGATATCGCAAATGTTGCTGCCCTCGACCATCAGCTTGATGTAATGGCGAATTTTGTCGCGGATCTGGCAGATAAGGCCGTCCCAGCTGACGTCAGGCTGATGTTCATTTTCCTGCAGCACAATTTCCATCACCTTCAGCAGATTAAACATGGCGATATCATGCAGGCCGTAGGTGCGCCCTGGAATAGAGAGCTCCACGCAGCCGACCACCGCGTAATCGCGGGCATCTTCCAGCGACACGCCGCGGTTAAGGAAGGCCGGCACGACCACCTCATCGTTGAAAATCTGCGGGATCCCGGTACCCAGGCGAATGGTCTCAGCGGTTTTACGCAGGAACGGGCGATCAATCAGCTCGTTGACCCGCACGCCCAGATTCGGCTGCGGCAGCTGAACGTTTTGATAGGCGTCGAGGCATAAAAATGACAGCACGTTGACCGCGCTGCGCCCGGTGTCCGTCAGCCCGCCGAGCAGGGCGGTATAGCCGGTGGGAAAACCCGCGAAATAGCGCGCGCTGCTGGAGGAGCGTAGCAGGACGATATCGTTGCATTTCACCCACAGCGACTCCAGCAACGCCTTGAGATACGCGGGATCCTGACCCTGATTCAGCGATGCCTGATAAAACGGCAGCATATACTGGTCAAAACGCCCCAGCGAAATCGAGCTGGCATTGGATTCGTACTGCAGAATGATATTCATATACCAGAACAGCTGGCAGGCCTGGGGGAAATCCGTTGGCCGGTGCTGCGCGTTGTGGCGCGAAATAGCGGCGATGGTTAACAGCTCCTGCTGACGCTGCGGGTCCTGACAGTGCCCAGCCATCTCCTCGGCCAGCGCGGCGTAGCGCAGAATATGGCGCTGGGAAGCTTCCAGCAGGATCAGTACCGCCTGATAAAAGGGGTTCTCCGGTTGCCGGGCGCAGTGCGTTTTGAGTTCGGCGACCAGGGCGCCAAGGCCATGATTCAGCAGCCGTGGATAGTCGATGATGATATGGCCCTGGCCTTTATCGGTCTGGTTCACGCTGAATATCTGGGTGTTGACGGCGGCCTTGACCTCTTCGGTCATCTGGCCGTTGATGAAATCTTTCATTGAACGCTTTTCCCAGTAGGGGTACAGCGTTTCGCGGTAGATTTGCTTATCTTCTTCGCTTATTGCGAAGCGGTCCTGTGGTCGGGTCGGAAAGGCGTCGAGCTCGTTGAGCAGCCAGTAGGGGTCCATCTCGGGCGACATAATCCCTGCCCGCGGTTTGACGGTGCGGTTGCCGGCGATCAGTTCATCCTCACGAATCGAAATCATCACCTTATCGAGGATCCACGCGGTGGCTTTCGCCCGGCGGATAATCACCGGCTCGCCCTCCGTCTGCCGATGGCTGGCAGTGTAGAGTAATGCGCGCTCAAGGGAGATTTCGCGCGGCTGGGCGAACAGGCTGGCTTTCAGGCGTTGGGTACGATTCGTCATGATAAACTCCATGTTGTGGCGAAGGGCGCGAAGGCGCCCTTTTAAGGCTTCAGGCGCTCTGGGAAAGGTGGCTGTCTATCTTGTTCATGATGGCGTCGGCGCGCTT
>Ga0160494_10080_pt1 | contig 10898 bp, 6 predicted proteins | sample DID4MG_3_FD_108239 | JGI IMG/M metagenome (GOLD analysis project Ga0160494, IMG submission 108239) | Enriched soil microbial communities from UW Madison campus, WI, USA - DID2925_E24_FP4 MG | ecosystem: Environmental > Terrestrial > Soil > Unclassified | place: USA: Madison, Wisconsin | collected... | reverse complement strand
CCTGTAACGGGAACGAGGGAATGAGCGTCTTGAACCTTATACTGGAATTATATTAGCTGCGTATATTGATATTCTATACGATCAAGGATGGATTTCGTATGAGAACGATGGACGTTTATTAATAAATTATGAACTGGATATTACTTTTAAAGAACAGATTTTGTTGCCGGAGAAAATAAAGGTATATAACGTTTCATTGTATTGTTATCTGGAATGGCATCGGGGCAATTTACTAAGGTAAAGAGATGACTTTGTCTATAATAATGACTAATGGTTTTATTCAAAAAGGATATTAATATGCCAAATTAAGAGAGTTGCTTGCAGTAGATGTCTGGTAGTATTGATCTCCAGTAATAGATTGTTAAATGTTTAGAGTTTTTATTGGTTGATTTTTAATCTGCAAGGATGGAGAATCCTTATAAAATGAAAGGATAAGGATATCGCATGTTTCAACTTTACCGGTCACATGATTTAACACGGCAATTAGCCCCTGAACATTTTCAATACATTTTGACGCCAGCAGGCTCGCTGAGAGAGGCGTGTATACATTACGATCTGTCTTATGAAGCGAACGGCCATAGTCTCTCTTTTGGTCTTCCCAATAAAAAATACAGTTTATCTCCACATGAAAGACCGTATGAGCGAAGACATCGCAGTTACGTAGATCCCATCTATGATGAGGTAGAGCACGATCTACAAATTGGCTGGCTTGTTGGTGTGGATACCTCCAGGCGCTGGAGCAGCGACCGGAACCCGTTTTACATCGACGATACCGGCGATCTGATTTTTACCCCTACAGCCTCATCCTGGCATGCATGGTATAAGGATGAAATCACGAGCGCCTACCGGCACGCTATTGCCGACCGACAGGGGCGTAAACCTGCTCCCACTCAACGGATGCGTTACGATTATTACGGCCCGGCAGCAATACCAGAGGGGAAAACGCTGAACAGTAAAGCCGTTGGCAGACTGCTAGCGGCTGGTGGTGTGTATAACGGCAACATTGAAGGATTTCGACAAACCGCGGAACAGCTGGGCGGCGAGGCTGTGAAGGGGTATGACAGTGTTTTAAACGAAACTACGTCCGGCATGATGGTTGCTGCAGCCTCACTACTGGTCATCAGAAATCCGATGGCGGCGCAGGAATTGACAAGCTATCTGGGGAAATACAAACAAGCCCATGTTCTGCTGGATGATATGAATGTTACCCAGCTTAATTATCTCCGCCGCAATCGTGCCGAGTACAATGCGCTGCGCGGACAATTCAACAGCACTGTGCGGCCTAATTTTCTCAAATCTCTTTCCGATCATCCTGACGCATTATCAACATTTGATTCCAATAACCTTCTACGCTTGGCAAATGGAAATGTACCATCGGGGTGGCAGGTCCATCACAAAATTCCCCTTGATGACGGTGGTACAAATGCCTTTGATAACCTGATACTAATCCAATACTCGCCATATCACTCTGCCTTATCAAAGATGCAGGCGATTATCACCAAAGAACTTCCATACAATGCCAGCACAGATGTTTTGTGGCCTTCTCCAAATGGCGTGATTTATCCGGTCGGGAAATAAGGGGGATATGATGAAAGATACAAATCAGCTGATCGGCATCTTTAATACTCTGATGGTTGCCAATAATTATCCGGTAGCCAATCCAGTAGCCTCGGATGTAATGGCGGACCTCATGCGCGAAGCAGCGCCAGCTGAATGGGACGATCCGAAGAGAAAGGTTTACGAGGATATCCAGCGCCTGATGATCAGCCGGCTGGACTACTCTGATATGTTCAAAATCATGGATGGGCTTGAGTACAACGGTTTGATGCTGTATAGCATGGTACAAGCGGAAAACGGTGAACCAGTATGGTCGAATATCTACATCCGCAACTTTGAGACACGTGATAACGAGATCTATGTCGATCCGAACCTTTCTGACAAGGTACTGATTGGCGAAGATGGTATGTCCGTGTTTTCCTACAGCTTCACAGATAACTGTTTCGAGATCCGCGATAAAGCATCTACGGGTTATGTTATTGAGTCACATACCAACTTCAGCGCATTGTTGTCCGCGCTGATTGATATGGTGAGCTGATATCCGCCGCATCAAATGCTGGTTGTATTTGCAACCAGCTTATCAGCCGATTGGATAGCATCAATAAGGATGAAGGAGGCATAACGAAAACATTCTTTCGAACCTTACCCTCTCACAAATTGCCTTTTCTCATGGCATCCAGCCCCTTCCCCCACTACAATCATCGTTTGTTTTTTTGCGAGCAGCATAGCAGTTTTCAGAGGGTAGAAATGACGGTGAAAAACGACAAGACATGGATTGGGGACCTGCTAGGCGGGCCACTGATGAGCAGGGAAAGTCGAATCATCGCTGAGCTTATGCTTACCAATCCCGATGAACAAAACTGGCAAGAGCAGATCGTGGGTTATAACATTCTCCAGGCCTCCTCAGCCAATACGGCGAAGCGTTATGCCACGACGATAAGACTACGCCTGAATACGCTTGATAAAGCCGCGTGGTCACTTATTGCACAAGGGAGCGAGCGTGAACGTCAGCAATTACTGTTTGTCGCTCTGGTCCTCCATTCACCGGTTGTTAAAGACTTCCTGGCTGAAGTGGTGAACGACCTGCGTAGACAGTTTAAAGAAAAGCTTCCTCTGGATAGCTGGGATGAGTTTGTGGCCAGCCATCTTCGTCAGCAGCCCATACTCACTAGTTACTCAGATTCATCCATCAAAAAAATGGGTAACAACCTGGTTAAAGCGCTGGCTGAAGCGGGTTATCTGGATACGCCACGCCGACGTAATCTCCAGTCAGTCTTTCTTTTACCAGAAACTCAGGCGACCTTGCAGCGCCTCGGGCAACAGGAATTGGTTTCTATTCTGGAGGGGCAACGGTGATCGATCCCGTGCTTGAATACCGCCTGTCTCAGGTTCAGAGCCGCATTAGAGAAGAGCGCTTTCTCAAAAATAACGGCTCCGGTAATGAGATTGGGTTCTGGATTTTTGATTATCCTGCACAGAATGAGCTGCAGGTACGCGAACACCTGAAGTATCTTTTCCGTAATCTGGAAAAGGACCACAAGTTCGCACACCTCAACATCTTTCAGATCATTATCGAGATGCTCACCGAACGTGGGCTATTTGAGCGCGTCTGTCAGCAGGAAGTGAAAGTCGGCACCGAAGCGCTGAAAAAACAACTCGTTGGCTTATTGAATCAGAAAAAGATCGCGGATTACATAGCAAAAAAAGTCGATCTTCAGAATCAAGAATTTGTCATCCTGACAGGCATGGGTAATGCCTGGCCGCTGGTTCGTGGCCATGAGCTGATGAGCGCCTTGCAGGACGTGATGGGTTTTACCCCTCTGTTGATGTTTTATCCGGGAACCTATAGCGGACACGATCTCTCTCCCTTGGCGGGTATTGATTCCCGAAATTATTATCGCGCCTTCAGGCTGGTACCCGAAAGCGGGCCTGCGGCGACATTGAATCCTCGTTAAAGAGCACAGCAATGAATATTGAACAGATCTTTGAGAAACGTCTGGACCGAAATATTAATGGCGTTGTGAAAGCCGAACAGACAGACGATGCCAGTGCCTGGATTGAGCTTGATGAATACGTCATCACCCGGGAACTGGAAGGACATCTTCGCCATTTCTTCGAATCTTATGTTCCGGCAACCGGTCCGGAGCGCATACGCATGGAAAACAAAATTGGCGTATGGGTTTCAGGGTTCTTTGGCTCAGGTAAATCGCACTTTATCAAGATTCTGTCGTATCTATTGTCTAACCGCAAAATCAGCCATAACGGTACAGAACGTAATGCATACTCCTTCTTTGAAGACAAAATCAAAGATGCTCTGTTCCTCGCTGATATCAACAAAGCGGTCCATCATCCGACGGAAGTGATTCTGTTCAATATTGATTCTCGTGCTAACGTCGATGACAAAGAAGACGCCATCCTTAAAGTCTTCCTGAAGGTGTTTAACGAACGGGTTGGCTACTGCGCTGATTTTCCGCACATCGCTCATCTGGAGCGTGAGCTGGCTAAACGCGGCCAATACGACGCGTTTAAGACCGCATTTTCCACTATCACTGGTTCAAGCTGGGAAAAAGAGCGCGATTCCTACTATTTCATCAGCGATGAAATGGCAGAAGCTCTAAGCCAGGCCACAGGTCAAAGCGTTGACGCCTCGCGTCAATGGGTGGAACAGCTGGATAAGAACTTCCCATTAGATATCAATAATTTTTGCCAGTGGGTCAAAGAGTGGCTGGATGAAAACGGCAAAAACATCCTCTTCATGGTGGATGAGGTCGGCCAGTTCATCGGTAAAAATACGCAGATGATGTTGAAGCTACAGACTATCACTGAAAACCTGGGTGTGATCTGCGGTGGACGCGCATGGGTTATTGTTACCTCCCAGGCGGATATCAATGCGGCCATTGGTGGGATGAGCAGCCGTGACGGACAGGACTTCTCTAAAATTCAGGGCCGTTTCTCTACCCGTTTGCAGCTTTCAAGCTCCAATACATCCGAAGTTATCCAAAAACGTTTGCTGGTGAAAACTGATGCTGCAAAACCCGCGCTGGCGAAAGTCTGGCAGGAAAAAGGCGACATCCTGCGTAACCAGCTTGCCTTTGATCCTACAACCACCGCTTCTTTGCGCCCCTACACCAGTGAAGAAGAATTTATTGATAACTACCCGTTTGTCCCGTGGCACTACCAGATTCTGCAGAAGGTTTTTGAGTCTATCCGGACCAAAGGTGCCGCCGGTAAACAGTTAGCCATGGGTGAACGCTCGCAGTTAGAAGCGTTCCAGACTGCGGCACAGCAGATCGCCCTGCGAGGTCTGGATTCTCTGGTTCCGTTCTGGCGTTTCTATGCCGCAATTGAAAGCTTCCTGGAGCCTGCCGTCAGCCGTACCATTACTCAGGCCTGCCAGAATGGTATTCTTGATGAGTTCGATGGCAACTTACTGAAAACGCTATTCTTGATCCGCTATGTCGATGTTCTGAAAAGTACACTCGATAATCTGGTCACCCTTTCGATAGATAAAATCGATACCGATAAAGTCGAGCTTCGCCGCCGCGTTGAAAAAAGCCTGAACAAACTGGAACGGGAAATGCTGATAGCACGTGTTGAAGACAAATACGTGTTCCTGACCAACGAAGAAAAAGAGATCGAGAACGAGATCCGCAACGTCGAAATCGATTTCTCAGCGATCAATAAAAAACTGGCGTCGATCATCTTTGATGACATTCTGAAAAACAGAAAATATCGCTATCCAGCGAATAAGCAGGACTTTGATATCAGCCGCTTCCTTAACGGACACCCGTTGGACGGCGCGATGCTTAACGATCTGGTGGTGAAAATCCTCACACCAAAAGATCCGACCTATACGTTCTATAACAGCGATGCCGCCTGCCGTCCTTATACTTCGGAAGGTGATGGCTGTATTTTGATTCGCCTCCCTGAGGAGGGGCGCACCTGGACCGACATTGATTTAGTCGTTCAGACCGAAAAATTCCTCAAGGACAACGCCGGACAACGCCCGGAGCAGGCCAGCCTGCTTTCAGAAAAAGCCCGCGAGAACAACGTTCGCGAAAAAATGCTGCGCGTCCAGCTGGAGTCGCTTATTGCCGAAGCAGACGTCTGGGCGATTGGCGAGCGTTTACCGAAGAAATCTTCGACGCCGTCCAGCATCGTGGATGAAGCCTGTCGTTACGTGATTGAAAACACGGTTGCCAAGCTAAAAATGCTGAAGCCGTTCAACGGCGATATCGCGCGTGAAATCCATGCGCTACTTACGGTGGAGAATGATACAGAGCTGGATCTAGGCGAGCTGGAGGAATCTAATCCCGAGGCGATGCGGGAAGTGGAAACCTGGGTCAGTATGAACATCGAGTACAATAAACCGGTCTATTTACGCGATATTCTGAACCACTTTGCCCGTCGTCCTTATGGATGGCCAGAAGAAGAAGTGAAGCTGCTGGTTGCCCGTCTGGCGCGCAAAGGCAAATTCAGCTTTAGCCAGCAGAATAACAATATCGAGCGTAAGCAGGTGTGGGAACTGTTCAGTAACAGCCGCCGCCACAGCGAGCTGCGTCTGCACAAAATTCGTCGTCACGACGAATCGCAAATCCGCAAAGCCGCACAACTTATGGCGGATATTGCCCAACAGCCGTTTAGCGAACGTGAAGAGCCTGCCCTGGTTGAACATATTCGTCAGGTCTTCGACCGCTGGAAACAAGAGCTGAATGTCTTCAAAGCGAAAGCGGAAGGTGGAAACAATCCTGGTAAAGATGAGATTGATTCAGGCCTGCGCCTGCTGAATTCCATTCTGAGTGAAAAAGAAGATTTTGCTCTGATTGAGAAGGTCACCAGCCTGGCCAATGAACTGATGGATTTCAGTGAAGACCGCGAAGACTTCGTCGATTTCTACCGCAAGCAGTTCGCCACCTGGCAAAAACTGGGCGCGGCGCTGAATGGCAGCTTTAAATCCAACCGCAGCGCGCTGGAAAAAGACGCCGTGGCGGTAAAAGCGTTAGGTGAGCTGGAAAACATCTGGCAGATGCCGGAGCCTTACAAGCATCTCAATCGTATCACGCCGCTGATTGAACAGGTTCAGAACGTTAACCATCAGTTAGTTGAACAGCACCGCCAGCACGCCCTGGAACGTATTGACGCCCGCATCGAAGAGAGTAGTCAACGCTTGCAGGAAGCGCATGCCACATCGGAGCTGCAAAACAGCGTTCTGCTGCCGATGCAAAAAGCCAGAAAGCGCGCTGAGGTCAGCCATTCGATTCCGGAAATTCTGGCGGAACAGCAAGAGACGAAAGCGCTGCAAACGGATGCTGAGAAGAAGATTAACCAGTGGATCGACGAGCTGCGTAAAAAGCAGGAAGCCCAGCTACGAGCAGCGAATGAAGCTACACGCGCTGCAGAATCACAACAGACCTATGTTGTGGTAGAAAAACCCGTTATCCAACCGGTACCGAAAAAAACACATCTGGTGAATGTCGCCAGCGAGATGCGCAAAGCCACCGGTGGTGAAGTGCTGGAAACCGCCGAGCAGGTGGAAAAAGCGCTTGATACGCTTCGCGCTGCGCTGCTGGCAGCCATTGAGGCAGGTGACCGGATTCGTCTTCAGTAACCCCCATTTCAGGGCAGCGCTCTGCTGCCCTTTGCAGGATTTTCTATGAATACCAATAACATCAAAAAATACGCTCCACAGGCCCGTAACCAGTTCCGCGATGCGGTGATCCAAAAGCTAACCACGCTGGGGATTTCCGTCGATAAAAAGGGCAATCTGCAGATTGCAGATGCCGAGATCGTCGGCGAAACCGTGCGCTATGGCCAGTTCGACCACCCCAAAGCCACCCTCGTCCGCCGCGATCGTCTGGTAAAACGCGCCCACGAGCAGGGCTTTGACGTACTGGTTGAACACTGTGCCTACACCTGGTTCAACCGCCTGTGTGCCATTCGTTATATGGAAATCCACGGCTACCTTGACCACGGCTTCCGTATGCTCTCGCACCCGGATAATCCAACCGGCTTTGAAGTGCTGGACCATGTGCCGGAAGTGGCGGAAGCGCTACTGCCGGAGAAAAAGGTGCTGCTGGTCGAAATGAAACTTTCCGGCAACCAGGACGAAGCTATCTACCGTGAACTACTGCTGGCCCAGTGCCACGCCCTGCACCGTGCGATGCCGTTCCTGTTTGAAGCAGTCGATGATGAAGCTGAACTTCTGCTGCCGGATAACCTGACCCGTACTGACTCTATTCTGCGTGGTCTGGTGGACGGTATTCCGGAAGAAGACTGGGAAGACGTTGAGGTTATCGGCTGGCTGTATCAGTTCTATATTTCTGAGAAAAAAGATGCTGTTATTGGTAAGGTGGTAAAGAGCGAAGATATTCCTGCCGCCACCCAGCTGTTTACCCCAAACTGGATTGTGCAGTATCTGGTGCAGAACTCCGTCGGCCGCCAGTGGTTGCAGACCTACCCGGACTCGCCGCTGAAAGGCAAAATGGACTATTACATTGAGCCAGCCGAACAGACGCTGGAAGTGCAGGCGCAGCTGGCTGCCATAACGCCTGCCAGCATTGAACCGGAAGGCATCAAGGTGCTCGACCCGGCCTGCGGCTCCGGGCACATTTTGATTGAAGCTTATAATGTGCTGAAAAATATCTACGAAGAGCGCGGCTACCGCGCCCGTGATATTCCACAGCTGATTCTGGAAAATAATATTTTTGGTCTCGACATTGACGACCGTGCTGCCCAGCTTTCCGGCTTTGCATTAGTAATGATGGCCCGTCAGGATGACCGCCGGATATTCACCCGCGAGGTGCGCCTGAATATTGTTTCCCTGCAGGAAAGCCTGCATCTGGATATTGCTAAGCTGTGGCAGCAGTTGAACTTCCACCAGCAGAACCAGACCGGCAGCATGGGAGATATGTTTGCCGAAAGTACCGCATTAGCCCATACCGACAGCGCGGAATATAAGCTCTTGATGCGCACGCTGAAGCTGTTTGTGAACGCCAAAACGCTGGGCTCGCTAATTCAGGTGCCGCAGGAAGAAGAAGCGGAACTGAAGGCGTTTCTCGATGCGCTGTATCGCCTGGAGCAGGAAGGGGATTTCCAGCAGAAAACGGCAGCGAAAGCATTTATTCCGTATATTCAACAGGCATGGATCCTGGCGCGGCAGTATGATGCGGTAGTGGCAAATCCGCCGTATATGGGTGGCAAAGGGATGAATGGTGAGCTGAAAGAGTTTGCCAAAAATAATTTCCCGGATAGTAAAGCTGATTTGTTTGCAATGTTTATTGAGCGTGGTTTTCTTTGGCTGAAAGATGCTGGGTTTAACGCAATGGTAACAATGCATTCTTGGATGTTCCTTTCGAGCTTCGAAAAGATGCGTAAAAACATCCTTAATGATGTCACTATTGAAACGATGGTACATATGGGTAATGGTGTGATGAAAATTGCTTTTGGTACAAATGCAACAATTTTCAGAAACATTTCTATTTCAGCATATCAAGGATCATTTTCATATGTAGAAAATGACAACATTAGTAAATATGGACATCCATTTGAATTTCCTATAAAAAATAAAAGACTTACAACTGCCACATCAAGTGACTTTCATAAAATACCAGGAAGCCCTATAGCATATTGGTTATCAACTGCTTTAAGAAAGACTTTTGAAAGCCATTCGAGTTTATCAGAAATTGCGCTTGCAAAAGAAGGGCTTAATACAACTAATAATGATAGATTTTTGAGACGATGGTTTGAAATAAGCCTTGGAAATATTCACTTTGATGCAAAGAATGGGAATGACGCCCTACGCAGTGGAGTTAAATGGTTTCCATGTCAGAAAGGAGGAAGTTATAGGAAGTGGTATGGCAATAATGAATATGTTGTAAATTGGAAAAATAATGGAGAAGAAATCAAATCCACTGTTGCTAAAAGCTATGGAAGTGTAACTAAGCGTGTGGTTAATGAACATCTCTACTTCAAAGAAGGTATATCCTGGTCTGCAGTATCCACCTCTCTTTTTGCTATGAGGTATGTTGCTGGTGGAAATATCTTTGAGACAGCTGGAAATATGTGTTTTTTTTCATCATATGAAATGCTACTTAAATGATTAGGCTTATTGAATTCTTGTATTACTCTACTTCTACTTGAATGTGTAAGCCCAACTGTATCTTTTAAACCAGGACCTATTGGTCTATTACCCATATCTGAGAATATACCAGAAAGGGTTGTCAATATATCAAAACACGCTATTAACATAGCTAAAATTGATTGGGATTCTTATGAAACCTCTTGGGATTTTACATTCCATCCGATATTAACCCTGATTTATTGTAAGCCAACACTTAAGGACACATATCAATCTCTTCGCTCTAGCAGGCAAGATTATATATCTGAAATGAAGAGGCTAGAAGAAGAAAACAATTCTCTTCTCATCGATACCTACGGGTTATCGGAGGAACTAAATCACAATGTACCACTGAGCAAGATAACTCTGCTATGCAATCCATATCATCGTTACAGTGATAGTAAATCTGACAACGAACTGGAAGTGATGATCCAGAATGACACAATAGTAGAGTTCATTTCTTACACCATCGGCTGCCAAATGGGACGCTATTCCCTCGATCGTGAAGGCCTGGTCTACGCCCATGAAGGCAACAAAGGCTTTGCTGAACTGGTCGCTGAAGGTGCCTACAAAACCTTCCCTGCCGACAACGACGGCATCCTGCCGCTGATGGATGACGAGTGGTTTGACGATGACGTCACCTCTCGCGTCAAAGAGTTTGTCCGCACCGTCTGGGGCGAAGAACACTTGCAGGAAAACCTCGAATTTATCGCCGAAAGCCTCTGTTTATACGCGATCAAACCTAAAAAAGGCGAAGCTGCGCTGGATACTATCCGCCGCTATCTTTCCACTCAGTTCTGGAAAGATCATCTGAAGATGTATAAAAAGCGCCCGATATACTGGCTGTTCAGCTCCGGTAAAGAAAAAGCGTTCGAGTGCCTGGTCTATCTGCATCGCTACAACGATGCGACGCTGGCGAGAATGCGTACCGAATATGTGGTCCCGCTGCTGGCGCGCTACCAGGCCAATATCGATCGCCTGAACGAACAGGTCGATGGTGCCTCCGGCGGCGAAGCCACCCGTTTGAAGCGCGATCTCGACAATCTGAGCAAGAAATTCAACGAACTGCGCAGCTTCGACGATCGCTTACGCCACTATGCTGATATGAGAATCAGTATTGATCTCGACGATGGCGTTAAGGTTAACTACGGTAAGTTTGGCGATCTGCTGGCAGATGTAAAAGCCATTACCGGCAATGCGCCTGAGGTGATGTAAGTCAGATAGT
>Ga0160494_10074_pt1 | contig 12962 bp, 11 predicted proteins | sample DID4MG_3_FD_108239 | JGI IMG/M metagenome (GOLD analysis project Ga0160494, IMG submission 108239) | Enriched soil microbial communities from UW Madison campus, WI, USA - DID2925_E24_FP4 MG | ecosystem: Environmental > Terrestrial > Soil > Unclassified | place: USA: Madison, Wisconsin | collected... | reverse complement strand
CTGCAGTACCCGTTCCGCCTGCCAGTACTGGCGGGATCATAACCATCAGAGTCCTCTCCTTTCCCTGTTTATCATCACATGCATAGGGTCTTTCAATTCCTGATCAGCTAAGGTCCATTTCCTTTCACCGGATGATAAGCTCAAAGTTCCGTCAGCAACGGAAGAAGGCCGAGGTCCAGAAGCCTTATTTCAATGTCGTTAGCTTTGCTGATATGTTCTTTATTGTTTCCGTCGAATATTTCTTCAGTTGAAACAACGATTGTGCCAATTTGTTTGCTGTTCTTTAGGACTGGAACAACTCTGGCAGCGCCTGGAATCAAATTAGGAAAAATAATGGCTGGAATGAATAACATCCATCCGCAAGAAATTCTGTCGGGAAATACTTTCTTATACACTTCGTCATATCCATTTTTTTTAGGAATAATTTCAGGAAAACTATACCCTCCCGACTCAACATTAAGATATGTACAATTTTCATTCAGAATAAGCAAGTGTTGTATAAAATCTATCATTCGGTCAGATGAAAGCTTTGTGTTCAAAAAGGAAACTGGAAACTCAATAACAAGCGACAGGGGATTATTTCGTCGATTAGAACTTGAGTAAGATGATGTTAAATCAATCCCAGCGCTGCTATCATCAACTTCACCGTCCCAAATACCCTCTCCAAAAAAAGGATAATTTTTCTGATATCTTTTTTCCCATTTTGATAAAATTTCTTTTGGAACTGTTATACCATCAACAAATACTTTCTGTTGTAATGCTTGTTTTCTTGAGTATCCTTTTAAATACCATTCCTTTTGTTTCCCAAGCATTTGTTCAAAATGCAAACTAATTTCTCGAAAAACGCTGGCAGCATGAGAGATTTCAATTGGTGAACTTAACCCAAACTCTTGTTCAATTCTGATGTTCAAATTTACGGTTGCCATATTGTGATTATATCCTTATGTCGCGAAAAGATTTTCGAAAAGTAACGATAGCTGACAGGTTGCATAAATATCCAGACGACTTTTAAGGGTTGATTAACTGTCGCAACGGCTTGATGACGCGATGCTTGATTGTTAGCGCTAATATCGCCAGTCCACCATGTTTTTCGTGTGCCATCTGCTTTAAAAAACTGATCATACCTCGCCTTCGTCTCCTGGAACTGACACAACTTATCCTTCCAGCCATCAAATGATACACCGCAGTACTTATACTCCTGAATCTGCTGCGTTTCAGGATTGTAAAACGTCCCGCAGATACGCGTCTGGTAACTTATCGTCACCATACTCCACCGCGAACAACGTCTCACCATCGGCATCACTTTTCCTTCCGGCGGACAGTTCTCACAGGTCTTTTCATCCGTCTTCGTCTGTGCTCCGGTTCTGGTGTTGATGCCCTCATAACTTACTGTTTCTGAATAATCCATATCATCTTCCCAGTAATCACCGTGCGTCTCCGCACTGACATTCATCGGCTCATTCAGAATCGGGTCATAAGGTTTTCCCTGATAATCAAAGCCGCCCTGGCTTCCGGAGTGTCCGCCTCCCGGAACATAAAAAATATCATCAGCTTCCCAGCCCCCATGACTTTCTGCCCCGGGAAAAGTTGATGTTCCAGTCGCACTACCCGCGGCACCAACACTTCCGGCAACTGCAGTACCCGTTCCGCCTGCCAGTACTGGCGGGATCATAACCATCAGAGTCCTCTCCTTTCCCTGTTTATCATCACATGCATATAGTCTTTCACCCGCTGATCAACTGCATAGCCGTTTGGGATTCTCAGCCATTTATCCACCTCGGACTGCAGGTAAAAACCGGGCCAGAATGCCTCGAGCAGCAAAAAGTCACGCCTCACTTTTTTTTCTTTCAACGGGAGCGTACGGGCATAATCCAGTGCTTTTCCCAGGCGAACATGGAACGTGTCATCTGGTTCGTTAATCGCAGGGAATTTCTTCTTCAGTTTTTGCGCGGTGTCCCGGACAAAATCGTCATCTTCCATTTTGTCCACACTGGCACACTGTTTTTCAGACAGCTTCAGCATATAAATGTCCTTTGCTTAAGTGACCAGACTTTTCCGTCCACCGTTGTCAGCCATTCCCGTATTAAACCTGTCAGTTCCCGGTGTTGCAGGTTGTCCAGCATCGTTCCCAGCCGAACCTGAACGCGCGGGTCCTGGAAACGCAGCAAAGCAGCCCGACCATCCGGCAGCCCAATGTTCATGTTTTTCCTGAAGTGAGCAGCCAGTTCGGCAAGCGTTGACGAAGATACTATCCATGAAACAGAAGGCAGCGTTGCTTCCAGTTCGCACAGCTTGTCTCTGAAATCCATTACGCGGCTCAGCTGAATTATCCATGGGCCAGCAAAGGCAATACGCGAATCCGGCCAGGTATCAAATAAGGGCAGGGATACATATCTTTGTGCGGAAAGTTCCTCACCAAAATACCGTTCATATTGCAGGCCATCCACCAGAGCGAATAATGTCATTTTTGTTGAGTGAATCAGCTGTTGCGCCGCCAGGTTAAAGCTGGCACTGTTCATGATTCCCCCCTTATAACAAAGGTGTCACCATTCATTGCCGCCTTCATCAGGCAACTGAGGCAAATACCTCCCCCCGTCATTGCTTTAACCGGCATTGAGGCAGCCCCCGCAGCCATCGTCTTTTTCACCCGGCGCAGATACGTCGCCGTCGTGCCGTACTCGATTTTCCCGGCCTCCAGCCGCAGGTAACTCCCGCCGCCGATTAATGTAATGCGTTTCTTTCCGGCAAACGTGATGTCGCTCTCCGAGTTCAGGGTCAGCTTTTTCTCCGCAAACAACCGCATATTTCCGTTCTGCGCCTGCACCTCCACCGGTCCTTCCGAGCCCTTCAGGCTCAGTTGTCCTGTCCGCGCGAACACCCCCAGTTTCTCTCCGGCCAGCCCCGTCATATTGCCCATCACACCGGCGCTGATATCGCCTCCGGCATTAATGGCGACGTTTTTCGTGGCCGTCAGTTGCAGGTGCTCCCCGCTGGTCAGCGCCATCCCCTCCGGCGCGGAGAACAGGAGGGCTTCGTTCAGCGGCTTCAGCCGCTGCTCAAACATCCGTATCTGGCTGTCGATATCCGCCTTCAGTGCCTGCGCCTGCTCCGCCGCAATCTCCAGCTGTTGCAGTTGCTGAGTTAGCTGTTCGATTTCTTTCAGCGCGGCGTGCATATCCAGCACGTCACCTTCTGCTTTTGGTTGTGTGTCGGCGCTGACAAACAGTCCTTTCCCGGCACGGATGACGCCATATTCATCGGTGCGCAGTTCGGCACCGGTACCGCGGGGCTGCTCCTGGTTGTCCACCAGATGTCCGGTGTTCAGCTGGGTTCTGCCGTACTCTGTGGCGAGTTTGATGTGCTCTTCGCCGCGCCGGTCCTCCATCCGCAGCTTGTTGTTCGCCGGAGTGCGCAGCACATTGCGGGTGTGGTTGTCGCGGGTGACGGGGTCAGGGTGTTCAGAGTCATGCAGGGCATAAGCGATGTACGGCAGGTCGATATCCCCGTTGCTGCAGGCAATCGCCACTTCGGTGCCGTCAGTGAGTGGGGTATGCCAGCCATATGTTTCGCCTGCATACGGCTTCGCCATCCGCAGCCACAGGTACGCAAATCCCGGCTCTGTCGTTTCCCGGTCAAAGTCCAGCTTCACCCGGTAGCGGCCCTGGTCATCCAGGTGCGCGTAAATATCGTCCTTCTCCCGGCTCTCGATGCGGGCAGGCAGCGTGCCGTGGATTTCCGGGCGCGGAACTTCAGCAGGACGGTAACAGTAACGTTCGCTGTAGGGCATGCCTTCGACAGTAACGTGCAGGCGGGTGTCACGGGCGGCATGGTAGTTCACCGTTGTAATGATGACGCCTTCCTGTAGCGCCCGGATGACATTCCCCTGCGGCTCCAGCACCTGGCCCGGCGTCAGGCCGGCGGCGTTACTCTCAAGACTGACGCGGGCCCATGCGTTCAGCTCGCGCTCATGATGGATACGCGCATAAAACGCACCGGATTCAGTTTTCGGCTCCGGGGTGGTGTCGTCTCCCGCCTCCCGGTACGGCTCTGCATAGCGGTAGTGCTCCCCGGCGGTTGCCGCCTCACTTCGCACGGAGACGGAGGTATCCATCGGCGTCGTGGCGGTGCGGTAGTTGTAGTCCCGGGTGCTGACCCTGCCCGGCACCACCTGATAACGGGTGCGCACGCCCCACACCGACTCCTCTGCACCGTCATACAGTCCCGAGGGTTCGCAGTACGGCAGGCGCACGTCAAACCGGTAGTTCAGCTGGCTGTCGGCAAAAATATACACATCCAGACCGCGCTCGTCGTCCATCTCCGTGCGCCAGTAAATCCCCACTTCGGAGAGAATACGCTGAATGAACTGCAAGTCGGTTTCCCGCCACTGGGTCATCAGCTCACGCGGCGGATAGGTGCGCTCCAGGCGGAAATCAAAATCGGGACCTTCCAGCCCGTGGCCGCGCAGCACCTGCTCAACCACCTCAGGAACCGACAGGTTCTGGAACACGCGGCACTGGCGGGTGCGCTGCAGCAGCGCCAGGCGTGTACTCAGCACCACCTGATAGTGAGACTGGTCGGCAGTGGTGGAGAGCCATTTCAGGTGAGTGATGATGCCGTGCACCGCTTTGCCGCTGCGCATGCGCAGGGTGGCGTATTTCAGCAGTATCTGTTCCGGGGTGATACGGGCCTGCGGGGTGGTGAATTCGATATCCCAGCTAAACGGTTCGCTGAGCGCTTCCCGGCCGGTGAAGTTCAGTACATCTGGTTTCACCGCGCTGTCGTTAATTTCCAGAAGATAGCGCGGCTGCCCGTCAAACAGCGCCAGCCAGTTATCCATAACAAGGCCCCTGTTACCTCAGTGATAGTTAGGCTGATTATAGTTTCACCAGAGTGATAGCCTGTAAATACCCGACGCGGTCAAAAGTGCAGAATAAGAAATTGTTTAAAGGGGAGGGGCTCTTTCTTCAGGAAACCCTCAATTGCAGGGCGGTAAGAAAGAAATGCAAGCCGAGGAAAGCGTACTGCGATGGTGACTACTTCGATTTATGGTCCTCATGTTGGCGCTGGTTTTCCGGAAGTTGATCGTTTACTTAACCGCAGATTGCTTCAAAAAAATTCCCGTATTTGTTATATTGTTGTTCATTGATTATTCACCTCTGCGGTGCCAAAAAGAACAAGATTCACCGCAACCCAGGACAATACCATGTTAGATTACCGCTTCCCGACAGCTTTGCAGATGGTTCTCAGCGTAGCAATGGCGGAGCAGATGGGTGAACGTTCGACGAGTGCGATTCTGGCCTACGGCCTGGAAGCGAACCCGAGCTTTATCCGTAAACTAATGGTTCCGCTTACTCGTGACGGCATCATCGTCTCCACGCTTGGCCGCAACGGCTCTATTCATCTTGGCCGCCCGGCGGACAAGATCACCCTGCGTGATATCTATCTTTCGGTTATTGAAGATAAAAAGCTGTGGGCGTCGCGTCCTGAAGTTCCGGCTCGCTGCGTGGTCAGCGCCAACGCCTGTTGGTACTTCAAATCGATTGCCGATGAAGCAGAGCAGGCTTCGCTAAACGTCCTTGCTCGTCACACCGTGGCCAGCGCGCTGGAGGCGGTCAAAAATGGCGATAGCAGCGGCTGCGACCCGGTGCCGGAAATGATCGCCCGCTTTAAAAAAGCGCATTAATCATTTTCTGGTGACGAAAAAAAACCGCCTTCAAATGTGAAGGCGGTTTTTTGTTATCTGCTGCAGGCTAGGCGGGCAGATCCTCCTGGACCGGCTTCCTGCGGGTCACCAGTTTCCGCAGCGTCACGTAAAACACCGGCGTCAGGAACAGACCAAACAGCGTCACGCCCAGCATCCCGGAGAACACCGTGATCCCGGTGACACCGCGGACTTCCGCTCCTGCACCGTGGCCGAGGATCAGCGGAATGGTCCCGGCGATAAAGGCGATGGAGGTCATCACGATCGGGCGCAGACGCAGGCGGCATGCCTCCAGCGCCGCTTCCATGATGCCTTTCCCCTGGATCTCCAGCTCGCGGGCAAACTCGACGATCAGAATGGCGTTTTTACAGGCCAGGCCCATCAGGACCACCAGACCCACCTGCACGAAGACGTTGTTATCGCCCCCGGTCAGCCAGACGCCAAACAGCGCGGAGAGCATCGTCATCGGTACGATAAGGATCACCGCCAGCGGCAGGGTCCAGCTTTCATACAGAGCGGCCAGCACGAGGAACGCCAGCAGCACCGCCACCGGGAAGACGATCAGCGCCGTGTTGCCCTGGGTGGCCTGCTGGAAGCTGAGATCCGTCCACTCAATATTCATCCCATTCGGCAGGATCTGCTTCGACAGCTCCTCCAGATGCGTCATCGCCTGTGAAGAAGAGAGGACCCGCGGATCGGCATCGCCAATCAGGTCCGCCGCTGGATAACCGTTGTAGCGGATCACCGGATCCGGCCCGTAGGTGGTACTGATATTCACCATACTGCCGATCGGCACCATTTCGCCCTGATTATTGCGGGTGCGCAGATTAGCAATATCTTCCACGCTCTCGCGGAATGGCCCATCGGCCTGGGCCATCACGCGCCAGGTACGCCCGAACTGGTTAAAGTCATTGACATAAGACGAGCCGAGATAGGTCTGCAGCGTGCCGAACAGATCGGTTAGCGACACCCCCTGTGCTTTCGCCTTATCGCGATCGACCTGCACGTCCAGCTGCGGCACGTTAGCCTGGTAAGTCGAGATCGGGAAGTGCATCCCTGGCGTCTGCATAATCGCCCCGGACATCGCATTCACCGCGCTTTGCAGCGCGCCATAGCCCAGCCCACCGCGATCCTGGATGTACAGGGAGTAGCCGGAACCCTGACCCAGTCCTAAAATCGGCGGCGGCAGGATGGAGAAGCCAAAGCCCTGCTGGATTTGCGCGATTTTGGCGTTGATCTCCGCATTAATTTCCGCCGCCGTGTGTTTGCGCTGGTCGAACGGTTTCAGGCCAAAAAAGACCGTCCCGGTATTCGGCGTGTTGGTGAACTGCAGCGCATTAAGCCCCGGGAAAGCGACCGCATAATCGACCCCTTCGGTATTCATCCCGATCTCGCTCATTTTGCGGATCACCGCGTCGGTGCGCGCCAGCGACGACCCTTCCGGCATCTTCACGCCGCCAATGAGATACAGCTTATCCTGGGTGGGAATAAACCCGCCGGGGACGACTTTAAACATCACCCCAGCGGCGCAGAGCAGCAGCAGATACACCACAAACACCGCGCCACGGCGTCCGAGGGTTTTGCTCACCAGTCCCTGATAGCCGTTCGAGCTGCGCAGGAAAAAGCGGTTAAACGGACGGAAAATCCAGCCAAACAGACGATCGATCAGCCGGGTAGGGAGGTCTTTCTTCGCGCCGTGCGGCTTTAACAGCAGGGCCGCCAGCGCCGGGGAGAGCGTCAGCGAGTTGATGGCCGAGATCACCGTCGAGATGGCGATGGTCACCGCAAACTGTTTGTAGAACTGGCCGGTGACCCCGGAGAGAAACGCCATCGGCACGAACACCGCACACAGCACCAGCGCAATGGCGATAATCGGCCCGGAGACCTCACGCATCGCCTGATGCGCCGCGGCAAGCGGCGCAAGCCCCTCTTCGATATTACGCTCAACGTTCTCCACCACCACGATGGCGTCGTCCACCACGATACCGATAGCCAGTACCAGCCCGAACAGGCTCAAGGTATTCAGCGAGAAGCCCAGCAGATAGAGAATGCTGAAGGTCCCTACCACCGATACCGGCACCGCGATCAGTGGGATAATCGACGCGCGCCAGGTCTGCAGGAACAGGATCACCACCAGCACCACCAGCACCACTGCTTCCAGCAGCGTCTGCACCACCGCGCGGATGGAGTCGCGCACGAAAACCGTCGGGTCGTACGGCGCCGCCCATTTCATATCTTCCGGGAAGCGGGTGGCCAGCTCGGCCATTTTGGCGCGTACCGCGTTCGACAGATCGATGGCGTTAGCCCCCGGCGACTGGAAGATACCGATCCCGACCGCATCCTTATTGTTGAGCTGGGAACGCAGCGCATAGCTGCCGGAACCCATCTCGATGCGCGCCACGTCGCGCAGGCGGACCAGCGAGCCGTCCTGCGCCGTTTTCAGAATGATATTGCCAAACTCTTCTTCGGTATGCAGACGGCCCTGGGCGTTAATGGAGATCAGGAAATCGCTCTCCTGCGGCAGCGGCTCGGCGCCAAGCTGTCCGGCAGACACCTGGACGTTTTGCTCCTGCATCGCCGTCACCACATCCGAGGCTGTCAGACCGCGGGCCGCGACCTTATTGGGATCCAGCCAGACGCGCATCGCATATTCACCGGAGCCAAAAATCTGGATCTGGCCGACGCCGGGCAGGCGCGCCAGCTCATCCTTCACTTTCAGCGTGGCGTAGTTGCGCATATACAGCGAGTCGTACTTACCGTTTGGCGAAAACAGATGCACCACCAGGGTTAGCGTCGGAGACTGTTTCTGGGTGGTGATGCCCAGACGGCGTACATCCTCCGGCAGACGCGCTTCCGCCTGCGCGACCCGGTTCTGCACCTGAACCTGCGCCTGATCCGGGTCGGTACCCGGGCGGAAGGTGACGGTGGTGACCAGCACGCCGTCGGAGCCAGCGACCGATTTCATGTACATCATGTTTTCAACGCCGTTGATCGCTTCCTCCAGCGGCGTCGCCACGGTCTCGGCAATCACTTTCGGGTTGGCGCCGGGATACTCCGCGCGCACCTGGACGCTCGGCGGGACGACGTCCGGATATTCGCTCACCGGCAGCAGCGGGATAGCGATTAACCCGGTGATAAAAATTAAAATCGACAGCACCGCGGCGAAAATCGGCCTGTCGATAAAAAAGCGGGAAAAGTCCATGTGTTGGATTCTCTGATTAGGGATCAGTTGAGGGCGGCGCTGGTGGTCATGGCAACGGTTTTGGCATTCACCGGCATACCCGGCATAAATACTTTTTGTAACCCGTCGACGATGACGCTATCCCCAGGGTTCAGCCCCTTCTGAACGATGCGTAAACCGTCTGCCAGACGCCCCGGGGTAATATCACGTCGCTGCGCTTTACCATCTTTATCAACGATATAAACGTATTTACGGTCCTGATCGGTCAGTACCGCTTTGTCGTCGATCAGCGTGGCTTTGAACTCCGCGCTGCCCGGCAGACGCACGCGGGCAAACAGCCCCGGTGTGAACAGACGCTGAGAGTTATCCAGCAGCGCGCGCATGCGGATGGTGCCGGTACTCGGCGTTAACTGATTATCGAGAAAATCCACTTTGCCCTGATGGGGGTAGCCCTCCTCGCCAACCAGGCCAATCTCCACCGGGAGCGCCTGATTATCGCTGGACGCGCCTTGCCCGCGGCGGGCGAGGTTTTGATAGTGGAGGTAGGTTGACTCGTCGACGTCAAAGTAGACGTACACCGTCTTCTGCGAGACCAGAGTGGTGAGCACGCTGGCGGTGTCGCCCGCGGTGACCAGGTTACCGCTGGTGATCAGCGCCCGGCTGGCGCGGCCGTCAATAGGGGCGGTCACTTTGGTGAAGTCGAGGTTAAGCTGCGCGGCATCCACCGCCGCCTGCGCGGCGCGAATATCAGCCTGCGCCTGAACCGCGGCTGACCGGCGCTGCTCCCACTCTTCACGGGAGACAAGATTGGTATGGACTAATTTATCGGTGCGGTTCGCCTCACTTTGCGCCAGGCTGGCCTGCGTTTTGGCTCTCGCCAGCGTCGCCTGCGCCTGCTCCAGCGCGGCGCGATAGGTTCTGTCATCTATCGTGAACAGCACCTGGCCCTTTTTCACCTCCTGACCGTCGGTGTAATTCACTTTATCAATGTATCCCGAGACGCGAGGGCGAAGCTGAACGCTCTCCACCGCTTCAATGCGACCGTTAAAACTATCCCACTGACTGATCGACTTCACCAGCACCTTAGCGGCGCTGACCGTCGGGGCGGGAGGCGCGGCATTTTGCGCGACGCTGTCGTCGCAGCCGACGAGCAGAAAGGAGAGCATCATCGCGCCGAGCGCGGTCAGGTGAATGTTTCCCCAGGTTTTTTGCAGGCTCATTATTTTTATTCCGGTAATTGTAGCCGCCGGGCAAGACGCAGCGTGAGAGGCCGCGCCACTTCCTTTGTCCGGGCTGGCTTAAGGCCATTTGTGTCGATCATCGCCACAAAACTGTAACAATTTCGAATACACTATCGCGGCGATTGTAGGAAGGCGCTTAACTAAGTGCAAGAATAATTGTTGCACTTTATGTGCGGTCCAGGGGGGAGACAAAAACCGCGATCCCGGCGTGGATTTAAATGTAACAATAAAACTTGCATTTTGTGTAAAAACAGGCCACCTTTAAATGCAACTGACAAAGATGCTTTTAACCGGCTGCGCGGAGGTAACATGATGAACACTGGCGCCATCATTCAGGATCTGATCGACTGGATCGACAACCATCTTGATAGCCGTCTGGATATTGACACCGTTGCCCGACGATCCGGCTATTCGAAGTGGCACCTGCAGCGGATCTTCAAAGAACATACCGGGCAGCCCCTCGGAGAATATATTCGGGCGCAAAAGCTGCAAAAGTCGGTCGAACGCTTAGCCCACAGCAACGAGCCGATCCTCAACGTGGCGATCGCCCTCGGCTTTGACTCCCAGCAGTCCTTCAACCGCAGCTTCAAGCGCCAGTATGGCCAGGCGCCCGGCGTCTGGCGCCGGAGTATCAGCCGCTCTGCAGGGCAGGCATCTCGTCAGTGATCTTCATGACCGGGGAGGATCAGTCCTGACCCGGTCCATGATCAAATTTGCTGCCTTTGCCGATGGCATAGAACTGCCCGCCTGCGACATAGTGAACGGTCCGCAGCTCGTCCGGCGCATCATCAAAAATCCAGTGTCCGTTACGAAATACCCGATCATCGCTCCAGGCGGCGACGATATCGCCCATAAACAGATTGTGTTGTTGCTGAATGTCCGGGTAGGGCATCACTTTGCACACCAGCCAGCCCGCGCAGCCTGCCACGAGGGGGATGTCGAACCCCGGCTGATAAATGAAGGGGATGGGGTCATTTTTATCCGGCGCGTCGGCATAGCTGCGCCCGCCAGCGTAGAGGACGGTTGCCATCTGGCTGACTACGGGGATCTGCACCACGAAATAGCCGCTCTTTTCCACCAGCTGACGAGTGAAGGCCTGGGGGCCGATATAGGCCACCACTTTTCGCTCGCCTGCCAGCCCAACCCAGGCGGCTGACATGACATTTTCGACGCCATCATATTTTGCGGAAATCATGGTGGTGGACCCGATCTGCAATAAACGATAGGCCTTACGTAATTCGACAGGCTGAACGGACATGGTTTTTCCTTTATGCGTGTTATTTAACGTTATGATTCTCTGGATATTTATTGAGGGCATGGCCATTTTGGGCCCCTCACGCGATACCCATAGCGCAACGATACGCCAGGCTATTAAGCGCAAAAAGGTGCGTAAATTGTTTTCATTATTCATAATTAACGAATAATCATGCCGTCTGTCGGTAAGTTGCTTGCTTCAGGAGAGAAAGAAGGTGGATCGTATCCAGGCTATGCAGATGTTTATGCGCGTCGCGGAGGCAGGGAGCTTCGTGCGCGCCGCGGAAACCCTTTCCCTGCCTGCTTCCACTGTCACCAGTACCATTAAAAACCTTGAGAAATACCTGAAGGTGCGGCTGCTGAACCGGACCACAAGGCGGGTGAGTCTCACTCCGGAAGGGCTGCAGTATCTGGCGCAGTGCCGGGAAATTCTCGCCCTCATCGAACATAGCGAATCCAGCCTGAGCGAGTCTGTCGCGCGGCCTCAGGGGCGCCTGCGGGTTGATATGCCCGCGGGCATCGCGCATTTCATCGTCATGCCGCATCTGCCGGACTTTTACCGGCGCTATCCCGATATCTACCTGATGATCGGCGTCAGCGATCGGCAGGTCGATCTGATTCAGGAAGGTGTCGACTGCGTGATACGCATGGGAGAGCTGAACAACTCCAGCCTGGTGGCCCGCCCTCTGGGCCGCTTTCGCTGGGTAACCTGCGCGTCGCCGGACTATCTCAGGGAATATGGCGTGCCGTCGTCACCGGAGGCGCTCTCTAAGCACCGGGCGGTGCATTATTTCTCCGGCCAGGCGAGACGGGCCGATGAGTTCCGCTTTGTTCGCCACGGCGAGACCTTTTCTGTACCCGTCAGCGGCAACGCCGCGGTGAATGAAACGGGGCTCTATATAAAAATGTGCCTGGCGGGCTTCGGGCTGGCGCAGCTGGCGGAGAATATCGTTGCTGACCACCTGCAGGAGGGGAGACTGGTGGAAGTGCTGACGGACTGGCAGCCGCCCCCGGTACCCGTCACATTGCTCTATCCGCACCAGCGCTTTCTCTCTCCCGCTGTGCGGGCGTTTGCTGAGTGGATGAGCGAGGTGGTCTGAGGGAGGTATTGCTTGCATTTAGCGCTTCGCGATGGAGCGTAGGGTTCCAGCAGAAATATCTGGTCTGCTGATGAATCGCTCGATATTCTGTAATGCTTTGTCTTTTTTGTGAACAGGAAAAAGTATGCTTAATACGCTACCCGATTTACACAGAAGTTTTGCAGAGCAACTGAAGCTTAAATTACAGTCTGATTCGCGGATCCACTCCCTTCTCGCTGGCGGCTCGTTTATCCATGGCGGGTTTGATCAATACTCCGATCTGGATTTCGTGGTGGTGGTCGACCCTCTCTATTATGACGAAATCATGGCTCAGCGTATGGCGTTCGCCGGAACGCTCGGCCATCTGCTACATGCTTTCACCGGGGAACACGTCGGTGAGCCTCGCCTGCTGATCTGCCTGTTTGGCCCGGAACTTCTGCATGTCGATCTGAAATTTATCACCCTGGACATGCTCACTCAGCGCGTTGAGGAGCCTGCCGTGCTAT
>Ga0160494_10059_pt1 | contig 25749 bp, 19 predicted proteins | sample DID4MG_3_FD_108239 | JGI IMG/M metagenome (GOLD analysis project Ga0160494, IMG submission 108239) | Enriched soil microbial communities from UW Madison campus, WI, USA - DID2925_E24_FP4 MG | ecosystem: Environmental > Terrestrial > Soil > Unclassified | place: USA: Madison, Wisconsin | collected... | reverse complement strand
GGTCACCGACATCATGGCCGAGATCTCCGCCGCCTCGCAGGAGCAGGCCACCGGCATCGAGCAGGTCAACCAGACCATCGTGCAGATGGACGAGACCACCCAGCAGAACGCCGCCCTGGTCGAAGAAGCCTCCGCCGCCGCACGCGCCATGGAAGAACAGGCCTCCGGCCTGGCCCAGGCCGTGGCGAGCTTCCGCCTGGAGGCCGCCGGCGATGCTGCCGCAGACGTTGCGCCGCGCGCGCGCCCGGTGGCGGCCTGACGGCCGGCCGGCCCGGCCCGGGGCCCGCACGCTCGGCCGCGCGGCGCGACTACACAAAGTCCGCGCACGGCCGATACCCATGGAGGCACCGCACCGGGCCACCGTGACCAGATGAGCACCAGCCAGCTTCCCCACCCCCCGCCGGAGCAGCGCGACTTCGCGTTCTCCGACCGCGACTTCCGCCGCGTCTGCCAGATGATCCACGCCCGCGCGGGAATCGCGCTGGCTCCGGCCAAGCGCGACATGGTCTATGGCCGGCTGTCGCGACGCCTGCGTGCACTGGGGATGGACGATTTCGGCGATTACCTGGACCTGCTGGATGCAGATCCGGAGGGGCCGGAATGGCAGTCGTTCACCAACGCGCTGACCACCAACCTCACCGCGTTCTTCCGCGAGCCGCACCATTTCGAACACCTGCACGCGCAGCTACAGTCGCTGTCCGGCAGCGGCAACGTGCGGCTGTGGAGCTGCGCGGCGTCCACAGGCGAGGAAGCCTGGTCCATGGCGATCACCGCCTGCGAGGCCTACGGCACGCTCGCCCCGCCGGTGCGCATCCTCGCCACCGACATCGACACCCAGGTGCTGGCCACCGCCCAGCGCGGGGTCTATCCGCTGGAGCGGATCGCCGGACTGGACGCCGATACCCGCCGCCGCTACTTCCAGCGCGGCACCGGCCCCAACGACGGACGCTGCCGGGTGGTCCCGGCGCTGCGCTCGCTGGTCGAGTTCCGTCCGCTGAACCTGCTGGCCCCGCGTTACGACGCCGGGGGCAGCTTCGCCGCCATCTTCTGCCGCAACGTGATGATCTACTTCGACAAGCCCACCCAGCGGGCGGTGCTTTCGCGCCTGGTCGGGCACATGGAGCCCTCCAGCCTGCTCTATACCGGGCACTCGGAGAACTACCTGCACGCGGCGGACCTGATCCAGCCGTGCGGGCGCACCCTCTACCGCCGCACGGTGCGCGCATGAGCGTGGCCCTGCAGTCCGACGGGGTGATGCGCTACCGCGACCCCCAGTTCCAGGTGCCGGCCGCCAAACTGCTGCCGACCCAGTACCTGGTGGTGGACGACGGCACCGCGCTGGTGACCGTGCTCGGCTCGTGCGTGGCCGCCTGCATCCGGGACCCGCTGCTCAACCTCGGCGGCATGAACCACTTCCTGCTGCCCGACGGCAACACCGGCGACGGTGCGCCGGCGCGCTACGGCGGCTACGCGATGGAAGTGCTGATCAACGAGCTGCTCAAGCGCGGGGCCAGCCGCAAGCGCCTGGAGGCCAAGGTGTTCGGTGGCGCCAACGTGCTCAAGGGCTTCACCAGCAATCCGGTCGGCACCCGCAACGCCGACTTCGTGCTGTCCTACCTCGATGCCGAGCACATCCCGGTGATGGCCGAGGACCTGCGCGGCATCCACCCGCGCAAGGTGTGGTTCTTCCCGCAGAGCGGCAAGGTGATCGTCAACCGCCTGCCGCACGCGCACGGCGCCGAAGTGGTGGCCGCCGAGTCGGCCGTGCGCTCGCGCCTGTCGCGCACGCCGGTCAGCGGCGGTGTGGAGCTGTTCTGATGGCCGTCCGCGTGCTGGTGGTCGACGACTCGGCGGTGGTGCGCCAGGTGCTCAGCGAGCTGCTGGCGCGCGATCCTGGCATCGAGGTGGTCGGCACCGCGGCCGATCCCTACCTGGCGCGCGACAAGATCAAGCGCCTCAACCCCGACGTACTGACCCTGGACGTCGAGATGCCGCGGATGGACGGCCTGGCGTTCCTGGAAAACCTGATGCGGCTGCGGCCGATGCCGGTGGTGATGGTGTCCTCGCTCACCGAGCGCGGGGCGGAGGTCACCCTGCAGGCCCTGGCGCTGGGCGCGGTGGACTTCGTGACCAAGCCGCGCCTGGGCGTGGCCCAGGGGCTGGAGGAGTACGCCGACGAGATCGCGGCCAAGGTCAAGGGCGCGGCGCGGGCACGGGTGCAGGCGCTGGTGCGCGCCGGGCCGCGCCCCGGCGCCGCGGGCCCGCCGCCTGCGCCCATGGCCGCCCGCTTCCGCACCACCGATCGCCTGGTCGCCATCGGCGCCTCCGCCGGCGGCACCGAAGCGATCCGCGCCGTACTCGAACAGATGCCCGCCGACGCACCGGCGCTGGTCCTCACTCAGCACATCCCGGGTGGCTTCAGCCGCGCGTTCGTGGAGCGGCTGGACCGGCATTCGGCGATGCTGGTGCGCGAGGCGACCGACGGGGAACTGGTACTGCCCGGCCACGCCTATCTGCCTCCGGGCGACCACCACCTGCGGGTGGTTCGCGACGGTGCGCGCTGGCGCTGCCGGATCGATGCCGGCCCGCCGGTGAACCGCCACCGCCCGGCGGTCGACGTGCTGTTCCGCTCGGTAGCCCGCAGCGCCGGTGCCAACGCCATCGGCGTGGTCCTCACCGGCATGGGCGACGATGGCGCCCGCGGGCTGCTGGAAATGCGCGAAGCCGGGGCGGCGACCCTGGTCCAGGACGAGGCCAGCAGCGTGGTCTGGGGCATGCCCGGGGCGGCGGTGCGCATGGGCGCGGCACAGGAAACCCTCGCCCTGCACCATATCCCGGCACGGCTGCTGGAGCTGGCCAGCCACCACGCTGGCGACTGAGCCGCGTCGGCTACGGGGGGTTGGCCACGCCGTGTGGCACGTGGCCGGCAGCCACGTGCAGGCGCGCACTGTCGATGTTGTGCGCCGAGTCGTCGAAGAAGATGTCCGCGCCGAACGCCGCCAGGAACGGCCCCTTGGCCCGCCCGCCCAGGAACAGCGCCTCGTCCAGCCGCACGCCCCAGTCACGCAGCGTGCGGATCACCCGCTCGTGCGCCGGTGCCGAGCGCGCGGTGACCAGCGCGGTGCGGATCGGCGCGTCCTCGCCGGGCGGGAACGCCGCCTGCAACTCGTGCAGCGCCGCCAGGAAGCCGCGGAACGGACCGCCGGACAGCGGCTCGCGCGCCCGCTCCCGCTCATGGATGCCGAACGCGGCCACGCCCTGCTCCCGCGAGATGCGCTCGCTCTCGTCGCCGAAGATCACCGCATCGCCGTCGAAGGCGATGCGCAGCTGGTCGCGCGGCGCATCCACCGCACGCGCCGGCAGGATCGTGGCGGCGGCCACGCCGTGCTCCAGCGAGCGACGCACCGACTCGGGGTTGGCCGACAGGAACAGGTTGGTGCCGAACGGCGCCACGTACGGCCAGGTCGGTTCGCCGGCGGTGAACACCGCGCGCACGATGTCCAGCCCGTAGTGCTGGATGGAGTTGAAGATGCGCAACCCGGTATCGGCCGAGTTGCGTGACAGCAGGATGACCTCGACCTGCGGCGCGTCGGCCGGCAGGCGCCGGTTGAGCGCCAGCAGTTTGCGCACCACCGGGAACGCCACGCCCGGTTCCAGCACCTGGTCCTCGTTGTGGCGCTGGTACTGCGAGTAGGCCTCCAGGCCGTCGCGCTCGAACAGCGCGTGGCCTTCCTCCAGGTCGAACAGCGCCCGCGAGGTGACGGCCACGGTGAGCACCCGCGGGGTGTTGTCCTGGATGTAGCTCTGCGGCAGGGTCATGCCCGGATTATGGCACCGGGCATGACCGCCCACGCCGCATTCCGGTCAGGGCACGCCGCCCACCCGTACCTGCGCGGGCTGGCCGCGCCAGCCATCGGCAGTCACCGCGCGCACCTCCAGCAGCAGCCGCAACGGCTCCTGCTCGCCAGGGCGCCCGTCGTTCCAGGTCAGCTGGTGCTCGGTGCGGCGGCCCTTCACGCCGGCGGCCATCACCGGCCCGGCCGGCAGCAGTCCTTCCGGCGGCTCGCCGCCCACGACCCGGTACTCGAAGCCGATCTCCTCCAGGTCGTAGCGGCTGCCACGCGGCCAGCGCAGCTTGATGGTCAGGAACCCCAGCTGGTCGCATACCGCGCCGCCGGAGATTCCCCGGGTAAAGGAAACATCCTCCAGCTCGGGTGCCGGGATGTCGGCGGTGTCCACGGCCTGGCTGCTGGCGACCTTGAAGGGCGCCAGGTTGGTATCGAAAGCACAGGCAGCGAAGCCCTGCGCCGGCAAGGCGCAGAGCAGGATCAGATACAACAACTTCACGGGGCCCCTCCCCTTCGGTCGAAGTTTCTTGCAACGTGTTTTATGTGTTCCCCGGGGCCGCTCCCGACGGCCCCTGCCGGCAGATGCGCGGCTGTCCTGTCATACCACGAATTGTTCGGCCAGGATACGTTCTTCCAGGTTGTGTTCCGGGTCGAACAGCAGCGTCACCGTGCGGTCGCGCGACTCGCGGATCACCACCTCGACCACGTCGCGGGTCTCGTGCGAATCGGCGGTCACGCTCACCGGGCGCTTGTACGGGTCCAGCACCTCGAAGCGCACCTCGGTCTCCGCCTTCAGGATCGCCCCGCGCCAGCGCCGCGGGCGGAACGCCGCGATCGGCGTCAGCGCGATGGTGTGCGAGCCCAGAGGCAGGATCGGTCCATGGGCGGAGAAGTTGTAGGCGGTGCTGCCGGCCGGGCTGCAGACCATCACCCCGTCGCAGATCAGCTCGTCCAGGCGCTGCTGGCCATTGAGGTCGATGCGGATGTGCGCGGCCTGGCGCGTCTGCCGCAGCAGCGACACCTCGTTGTAGGCCAGCGAGCCGACGGTGCTGCCGGATTCGGTCTGGGCGACCATCTCCAGCGGCCTGAGGATCGCCGGCTCGGCAGCCGCCAGCCGCTCGAGCAGGCCGTCGGAACGGTAGTGGTTCATCAGGAACCCGACGGTGCCCAGCTTCATCCCGTACACCGGCTTGCCCAGCGCGCCATGGCGATGCAGCGTCTGCAGCATGAAGCCGTCGCCGCCGAGCGAGCAGATCACGTCGGCTTCCTGCGGTGGGCAGCTGCCATGCCGGTCGACCAGTGCGGCAAGCGCCTCCTGCGCGCCCGGCGCGGCACTGGCGAGGAAGGCGATGCGGGGCTCTGCGGTCATCGGTAACTCCGTGCGGCGTTCGTCCATGCCCCCCGAGGATACCCGCCCGGACGCGCGATGGCTCCGCATCGCGCTCACATCCGGAGGTTGCGGCGGCAACGGACGCACGCCCGCCACGGGCGTCCGGCCATTGCCACCGCCGCGCGCCGCCGATCAACCGCGGGCGGCCAGCTGGCCGAGTTTCTGCACGGCCACCGACAGCGTCGGATAGTCGAGCGTCTTCTGCGCCGACAGCTCCTCGAGCATGGCCAGGGTGAAGCGCAGCGAGGCGTCGTCGCGCTGCATCCACTGGGCCACCTTGGCATCCGGATCCGAGGCCGGCTGCGCCACCGCCTGCCCGGCCAGTGCGCGCTGGTGCGCGGCCAGTTCGTCGCGCATCACGCCGCGTGCCACCGCATGCCAGCGTCCGTCCACGGCCAGCGCGTCGATCTGCTCGAACAGCCACGGCAGGCCCAGCGCCTCGCCCAGCCGGAAGTGCACGCGCGACACCTCCACCGGCTTGAGCCGGCGCTCGGCCGCCAGTTCGATGATGTCGAACGCCGGCTCCAGGTACGGCAGCTCGGCCAGCTGCTGGGCCAGCGCCGCCGGCATGCCCTTGTCCTTCCACTCGCGCAGCGCCGCCTCGTAGGCCGGACGCCGCGAATCGGGCAGCACGCCGGACGCCGAGCGGATCGCGTTGAACGAATCGCGGTAGCGCTCGACCGCGTCGGCGATGCTGGGCATCGGCCCCGGACGGCCCAGCAGCCAGCGCACGAACGAGCGCTGCAGGTTCCAGATCACCTGCAGGGCGTCGACCTGGGCCGACTCGGGCAGCTTGCCGTCCAGCGCGTCGATCTGCGCCCAAAGGCTGCGCGCGTCGAGCACCTCGCGGCTGATGGTGTACGCCTTGGCCACCTCCGCCGGGCTGCGGCCGGTGTCCTCCTGCATCCGCATCAGGAAGGTCGCACCCATGCGGTTGATGGTGGCGTTGGTCACCGCGGTGGCGATGATCTCGCGCTTGAGCCGGTGCTGCTCCATCAGCGGCGCGTACTTCTTCTGCAGCGGCTGCGGGAAGTAACGCTGCAGCTCACGCGACAGGTACGGGTCTTCCGGGATGTCCGAGTCCAGCAGCTGCTGGAACGCCACCAGCTTGGAGTAGGACAGCAGCACCGCCAGCTCGGGACGGGTCATGCCCTGGCCGCGCGCCTTGCGTGCCGCCAGTTCCGCGTCCGACGGCAGGAACTCGATCTGGCGGTCGAGCAGGCCCTGCGACTCCAGGGTGCGGATGAAATGCTGCTTGGAACCCAGCCGCCGGGCGCTCATCCGCTCCATCAGGCTGATGGCCTGGTTCTGGCGGTAGTTGTCCAGCAGCACCAGCCGCGCGACCTCGTCGGTCATGGAGGCCAGCAGCTTGTTGCGGGCCGGCACCGTCAGCGAGCCGTCCTGCACCGCGGCGTTGAGCAGGATCTTGATGTTGACCTCGTGGTCGGAGGTGTCCACGCCGGCGGAGTTGTCGATGAAGTCGGTGTTGAGCAGCACCCCCGCCTGCGCGGCCTCGATGCGCCCCAGCTGGGTCATGCCCAGGTTGCCGCCCTCGCCCACGATCCGGCAGCGCAGCTCGCCGCCGTTGACCCGGATGGCGTTGTTGGCCCGGTCGCCCACGTCCGAGTGCTGCTCGGTGGAGGCCTTGACGTAGGTGCCGATGCCGCCGTTCCACAGCAGGTCCACCGGTGCGCGCAGGATCGCCTGCATCAGGTCCACCGGCGACATGGCCCGCACGCCGTCGGCCAGTCCCAGCGCCTCGCGCACCTGCGGGGTGATCTCGATCGACTTGGCGCTGCGCGGGTACACCCCGCCGCCCTTGCTGATCAGCCTGGTGTCGTAGTCCTGCCAGCTCGAGCGCGACAGGGCGAACAGGCGCTCGCGTTCGGCGAAGGAGCGCGCCGCGTCCGGCGCCGGGTCAAGGAAGATGTGGCGGTGGTCGAACGCGGCGACCAGGCGGATGTGGCGCGACAGCAGCATGCCGTTGCCGAACACGTCGCCGGACATGTCGCCGATGCCCGCGCAGGTGAAGTCCTCGGCCTGGCTGTCCCGGCCCAGGGCACGGAAGTGCCGCTTGACCGACTCCCAGGCGCCGCGGGCGGTGATGCCCATGCCTTTGTGGTCGTAGCCGACCGAGCCGCCGGAGGCGAACGCGTCGCCCATCCAGAAGCCGTGCGCCACGGCCAGGCCGTTGGCGATGTCGGAGAAGGTCGCCGTGCCCTTGTCGGCGGCCACCACCAGGTACGGGTCGTCCTGGTCGTGGCGGACCACGTCCAGCGGCGGCACGATGCGGCCGTCGACGATGTTGTCGGTGATGTCCAGCAGGCCCTGGATGAACAGCTTGTAGCAGGCCACGCCCTCGGCGAACCACGCGTCGCGGTCCACCGCCGGGTCCGGCAGGCGCTTGGCGTAGAAGCCGCCCTTGGCGCCGACCGGCACGATCACCGTGTTCTTGACCATCTGCGCCTTGACCAGGCCCAGCACCTCGGTGCGGAAGTCCTCGCGCCGGTCCGACCAGCGCAGGCCGCCGCGGGCGACCGGGCCGAAGCGCAGGTGCACGCCTTCCACCCGCGGGCCGTACACGAAGATCTCGCGGTACGGACGCGGCTTGGGCATGTCCGGCACCTGGGCCGGGTCGAACTTGAAGCTGATGGTTTCCGCCGGCTGGCCGGCGGCATCGCGCTGGTAGTAGCTGGTGCGCAGGGTCGCGTCGATCACGTCGATGAAGCTGCGCAGGATGCGGTCGTCGTCCAGGCTTTCCACCCGATCCAGCAGCCGCAGCAGCGCGTCGCGCACCACGCCCGACCGCGCGCCGCGCTCGGCGCCGCGCGCGTCCACCACCTCCTGCAGCACGCGCACCGTGCCTTCCTCGCCGCGCGCCAGCGGGCGCAGCTGGTCGGCCAGCTGCTGCTGGCCGGCGCGCACCTGCGCCGCGTCGGCGAGGGCCGGGTCGAAGCGCGCCTCGAACAGCTCGACCAGCAGCCGGGCCAGCAGCGGGTAACGGGCCAGGGTCTGTTCGACCGAACCCTGCGAGAACGGCACGCCGGTCTGCAACAGGTACTTCCAGTAGCCGCGCAGCAACGCGACCTGGCGCCAGTCGAGCGCGGCGGCCAGCACCAGGCGGTTGAAGGCATCGTTCTCGGCACGGCCGGACCAGGTCGCGGCGAACGCCTGCTCGAACGCACTGGCCAGCGCGGTGGCGTCGACGCTGTCGGCCGGGGCCTGGACCTCGAAGTCCTGGATGTAGATCGGCTGGCTGCCACCGCCGGGCAGCGTCGCCTGCAGGCGGTACGGATGCTCGGAGATGACCCGCAGGCCCATGTTCTCCATCAGCGGCAGGACGTCGGACAGCGGGATGTCGTCATGCTGCCGGTACAGCTTGAGGCGCAGTCCGCCGGCACCCTCGCGCTGGGCCGGATGCAGGCTCAGGCGCAGGTCGTCCGGACCGCCCAGCGCGGCCAGCTGCTCGACGTCGTTGGCGGCCAGCTCCGGCGACACATCCTCGATGTAGCCTGCCGGCAGCGCACGACCGTAACTGGCCGCCAGGCGCAGCCCCTCGGCTTCGCCATGGCGGGCGATCAGCAGCTCGCGCAGGTCGTCCTGCCAGTTGCGCAGCAGGTGGGCCAGGCCGTGTTCCAGGCCGGCGGTGTCCACGTCCACCACTTCGCCTCCCTTCGGACGCACGATCAGGTGCAGCTGGGCCAGCGGGGATTCGCCGAGGACCACGCTGGAGTCCACGTGCTCGCCGTGCAGGGCCTCGCGCAGCAGCGACTCGATGCGCAGGCGCACGTCGGTGTTGAACCGCTCGCGCGGGATGTAGACCAGCGCCGAGAAGAAGCGCCCGTAACGGTCGCGGCGCAGGAACAGCCGGCTGCGCACGCGCTCCTGCAGGCCGAGCACGCCGGTGGCGGTGCGGTACAGGTCCTCCTGGCTGGACTGGAACAGCTCCTCGCGCGGCAGCGTCTCCAGGATGTGGCGCAGGGCCTTGCCGCTGTGGCTGTTCGGGGCCAGGCCGGAGCGGCGCATCACGTACTCGTGGCGCTCGCGCACCAGCGGGATCTCCCACGGCCGGCGGTTGTAGGCGCTGGAGGTGTACAGGCCGAGGAAGCGCTGCTCGCCGGTGATGCGGCCGGCGGCGTCGAACTCCAGCACGCCGATGTAGTCCATGTAGCCCTTGCGGTGCAGCCGCGAACGGGCATTGGTCTTGGTCAGGATCAGCGGCTCGATCCCGGCGCCCGCCTCGTTGAGCCCGTGGGCCGCCAGCGTGGCGACCGGGCGCGGGGCGGCGTTGTCGCGCCCGCGCATCAGGCCCAGGCCCGAGCCTTCCACCGGCGCCAGCACGTCCTGCCCGCCCTGGCGCAGCACCCGGTACTCGCGGTATCCGAACAGGATGAAGTGGTCGTTGGCGGCCCAGCGCAGGAACTCCTGCGCTTCGCGCCGGCCGGCGTCATCCACCGGCATGCGGCGGGTGGCCAGGTCGTCGGCCAGCACCTGCATGCGCTCGCGCATCACGCCCCAGTCGGCCACCACCGAGCGCACCTCGGCCAGCACGGCGGCCACGCGCTGCTCGATCGCGGACATCGCCTCGGCGGGCTGGCGGTCGATCTCCAGCAGCATCAGCGATTCGGCCTTGCCCTCGCCCACCCGCAACAGCTTGCCGCTGCGGTCGCGTTCCACCCGCACCAGCGGATGGCCCAGGACATGGACCGACACGCCCATGTCGGCCAGCGCCATGCTCACCGAATCGACCAGGAACGGCATGTCGTCATTGACGATCTGCAGGACCGTGAACGGCGACTCCCACCCGTTGGCCTTCATCGCCGGGTTGAACACCCGGACGCTGGCGGTGCCGGGCTTGCGCTTGCGCGCGAACTCGAGCATGTCGGCACCGATCGCGGCCCAGCCTTCGGGGAGGTGGTGAGGGAACTCGTCCTCTTCCATCCGCCGGTAGAACGCCGAAAGGAACTCGCGCAGCTCCGCCTGGCGCGCCGCCGGAACCAGCTTGCGCGACGCCGCATACACCGGCTCCAGCGAGAAACCGGCCGCCACGCCGGCCGCCGCGGCCGCCCCGCCGGCCCGGCCCGGCGCACCCTTCGTCTGCGCGGTCTTGGAAGTGCGTGCGGGGGATTTTTCGGGGGTCTTGGCGGCCTTGGCAGGAGGCTTCGGGGTCATGGCGATGCGCCGGTTTGAAGGTGGCGCGATTGTATCCCTTGCAACCGATAAAGCCTTGACGCAGAGCCGCAAATCCGGCGCTTTTCATTTAATGAACTGGACGGTATAGTCCACATCCCATGCACCGCCCTCTGCCTGACGCGCCCGCCGGGGTCCCGGCCGACGACCCCCGCCACCAGCGGGTGCGCGATGCCGTGCGTGCCCTGGTGGCCGAACACGGCGTGGCGGTCAGCATGGACCTGATCGCCGCGCGCGCCGGCTGCTCCAAGCAGACCCTGTATGCACGCTACGGCTCAAAGCAGGCCCTGCTGCACCAGGTCGGACGCGAGGGCATGGCCGCCACCCGGCTGCCGGAGGCGCCATCGGCGGGCACCCTGCGCGACGCGCTGGTGGCCTTCGCCGAGGCCCACCTGGCCCACCTGGCAGAGCCGCAGACCCTGGGCACGGCCCGCCTGGTGACCGCCCAGGCCCAGGAGTTCCCCGAGGAGGTCGCCCAGATCTACGTCAGCTACGCCGGCGCCCTGGTCGACCGCCTGGCCGCCTGGCTGCAGCAGGCCATGCGTCGCGGCCTGCTGCGGCATGACGATCCGCACTGCGCGGCCGAGCTGCTGCTGGGCATGATCGTCGGCCTGGATTTCGACCGGCAGCGCCATCTCGCACCCCACCGCGACACGCACGAGGCGCGTTCGCAATGGGCCGCCTTCGCCATCGACAGCTTCCTGCGCGCTTTCGCGCCGCCGGCCCCCCGCTACTGAAAGACTTCAAGACATCACTCCCGGAGCCCCCCCATGACCACCTACCGTCCCCTGCTGCTGGCCTGCAGCCTGCTGGCCCTGGCCGCCTGCTCGCAGGACCAGTCCGCCGCGCCCCCGCCCCCGCCGGAAGTAGGCGTGGTCGAGGTGCAGGCCCAGACCGTTCCGCTGGAGCGCGAACTGGTCGGCCGGCTTTCGCCCTACCGCTCTGCCGACGTGCGCGCCCGCGTTCCGGGCGTGCTGCTCAAGCGTGTCTACGAGGAAGGCAGCGACGTGAAGGAGGGCCAGGTGCTGTTCCGGATCGACCCGGCGCCCCTGCAGGCGCAGCTGGGCGTGGCCCGCGGCCAGCTGGCCCAGGCCGAGGCGACCTACGCCAACGCACGCTCGGTGGCGCAGCGCGCCCGCCAGCTGGCACCGCAGAACTACGTGTCGCAGGCCGACCTGGACAATGCCCTGGCCGCCGAGCGCAGCGCCGCGGCCGCCGCCGAGGCGGCGCGCGCGGCGGTGCGCACCGCCGACATCAACCTCGGTTATGCCGCGGTGACCGCCCCCATTTCCGGACGCGCCGGCAAGCAGCAGGTGACCGAAGGTGCCCTGGTCGGCCAGGGCGAAGCGACCCTGCTGACCACGGTCGACCAGCTCGACCCGCTCTATGCCAACTTCTCGATCAGCTCCACCGAGCTGGAGCGCCTGCGCGGCGCGGCCAACGTCGCGCTGTCCGGCGCCGGCAAGTCCACCGTGCAGGTACTGCTGTCCGGCGGCCGGGCCTACGACCACGCCGGCACCGTGGACTTCTCCGACACCACGGTGGACGCGGCGACCGGCGCCGTATCGCTGCGCGCGGTGATCCCCAACCCCGACCAGGCGCTGCTGCCGGGCAGCTTCGTCACCCTCAAGGCCAACCTGGGACAGCTCAGCGGCGTGTTCCTGGTGCCGCAGACGGCCGTGCTGCGCGACGTCAACAGCGCCTATGTCTACACCGTGGGCGCCGACGGCACCGTCGCCCGCAAGGACATCCAGGCCGAGGTGGCCGATGCCGGCCGCTGGCTGGTGACCGCCGGCCTGCAGGCCGGCGACAAGGTGATCGCCTCGGGCGTGCAGAAGGCCCGCGAGGGCGCGACCGTGCAGCCGACCCCGTGGCAGCCGGAGCAGGCGCAGGCCACGCCGGCCAAGGGGGCCGCGCCGCCGGCGGGGGCCGCCAAGGCCGATAGCGACGCGGCCGCCGAGTAAGGACGCACCCCCATGCCCAAGTTCTTCATCAACCACCCGGTCTTCGCCTGGGTCGTGGCGATCCTGATCTCGCTCTCCGGCGTGATCGCGATCCTCGGCCTCGGCGTGGAGTCCTATCCCAACATCGCCCCGCCCCAGGTCACCGTCAGCGCCAACTACCCCGGTGCCAGCGCCGACACGGTCGAGAAGGCGGTCACCCAGGTGATCGAACAGCAGCTGACAGGCATCGACCACCTGCTGTATTTCAACTCCTCCTCCAGCGCCACCGGCAGGGCCAGCATCACCCTCACCTTCGAGACCGGCACCGACGCGGACATCGCCCAGGTACAGGTGCAGAATAAGGTTTCGCTGGCCACTCCACGCCTGCCGACGGAAGTCACCCAGCAGGGCGTGGTGGTGGCCAAGGCCAATGCCGGCTTCCTGATGGTGGTCGGGCTGATCTCCGACAACCCGGCGGTGGACCGCAACGCCCTCAACGACCTCAACGGCTCGCGCGTGATCGACCAGATCTCGCGCATCCCCGGCGTGGGCAGCGTGCAGCAGTTCGGCGCCGAGTACGCGATGAACATCTGGCTCAACCCCGAGAAGCTGCAGGGCTACGGCCTGTCGGCGACCCAGGTGCTGGGCGCGGTGCGTGCGCAGAACGTGCAGTTCGCCGCCGGTTCGGTGGGTTCGGACCCGGCCCCGGAAGGCCAGGCCTTCACCGCCACCGTCTCGGCCGAGAGCCGCTTCAGCTCGCCGGAGCAGTTCGAGGAGATCATCCTGCGCGCCGACACGGACGGCACCACCGTGCGCCTGAAGGACGTCGCCCGCGTGGCCTTCGGCCCCGGCGCGTACGGCTTCGACACCCGCTACAACGGCAAGCCGATGGGCGCCTTCGCGATCCAGCTGCTGCCCGGTGCCAACGCGCTGAACGTGGCCGACGCGGTGCGCGCCAAGATGGACGAGCTCCAGTCCACCTTCCCCGCCGGCGTGACCTGGATGTCGCCGTACGACTCCACCACGTTCGTGAAGATCTCGATCAAGGAGGTCGTCAAGACCCTGTTCGAGGCGGTCGTGCTGGTGTTCCTGGTGATGCTGCTGTTCCTGCAGAACCTGCGCGCGACGATCATCCCCACCCTGGTCATCCCGGTGGCGCTGCTGGGCACGTTCCTGGGCCTGTCGATCATCGGCTTCACCATCAACCAGCTGACCCTGTTCGCACTGGTGCTGTCCATCGGCATCGTGGTCGACGACGCGATCGTGGTGATCGAGAACGTCGAGCGCATCATGACCGAGGAGGGCCTGCCTCCCTACGAGGCGACCGTCAAGGCCATGGGCCAGATCACCGGCGCGGTGGTGGCCATCACCGTGGTCCTGGCGGCGGTGTTCATCCCCTCCGCCCTGCAGGGGGGCGCGGCCGGCGAGATCTACAAGCAGTTCGCGCTGACGATCGCCATCGCCATGGGTTTCTCGGCGTTCCTGGCCCTGGGCTTCACCCCGGCGCTGTGCGCGACCTTCCTCAAGCCCAGCCACCACGCCAACTCGAACTGGGTGTTCCGCACCTTCAACAAGTACTACGACCGCATCAGCGGCACCTATGTCGGGCACATCGGCAGCGCGGTGCGGCATGCGCCTCGCTGGATGATCCTGTTCGTGGTGCTGGCGGCGCTGTGCGGGTTCGCCCTTACCCGCATGCCGGGAAGCTTCCTGCCGGAAGAGGATCAGGGCTACGCCATGGCCATCGTGCAGCTTCCGCCAGGCGCAAGCCTGCAACGGACCCAGGCGGTGTTCGACGACATGCACCAGCGCCTGCAGGGGCTGGACGGCTTCGAGAGCGTGCTGCAGGTGGCGGGTTTCAGCTTCGTGGGCACCGGCGAGAACGTCGGCATGGCCTTCATCAAGCTCAAGCCCTGGGAAGAGCGCGAGATGACCGCGCCGGAGTTCATCCAGCAGGCCAACGGCGCCATGTTCGGCATCAAGGAAGCCACGATCTTCGTGGTGAACCTGCCGACCGTGCAGGGCCTGGGCCAGTTCGGCGGATTCGACATGTGGCTGCAGGACCGTGCCGGCCAGGGACAGGCGTCGCTGACCCAGGCGCGCAACATGCTGCTGGGCGCGGCCGCCCAAAACCCCGGGCTGGTCGGGGTGCGCCCGAACGGCCTGGAGGATGCGCCGCAGCTGGCGCTGAAGGTCGATCGGGTGCAGGCGCAGGCGATGGGCCTGGAAGTCGGTGACATCTACAACGCGATCAGCCTGATGCTGGCGCCGGTGTACGCCAACGACTTCTTCTACGAGGGCCGCATCAAGCGCGTCAACGTGCGCGCCGATGCGCCGTACCGCACCGGTGCCGAATCGCTGGGCAGCTTCTACACCCCCAATGGCGAGGGCGGGATGATCCCGCTGTCCACGGTCGTCGATGCCAGGTGGTCCACCAGCGCGCCGTCGCTGAACCGCTACAACGGCTACGCGGCGGTCAACATCGTCGGCTCGCCGGCCCCGGGCCACAGCTCGGGCGAGGCGATGGCGATCATGGAAGGCATCGTCACCAACGACCTGCCGCCGGGCTTCGGCTTCGACTGGTCGGGCATGTCCTACCAGGAGATCCTGGCCGGCAACACCGCGACACTGCTGCTGGTGCTGTCGATCGTGGTGGTGTTCCTGTGCCTGGCGGCGCTGTACGAGAGCTGGTCGATCCCGGTGGCGGTGTTGCTGGTGGTGCCCCTGGGCGTGCTTGGCGCGGTGCTGTTCAGCCTGGCCCGCGGCCTGCCGAACGACATCTTCTTCAAGATCGGCCTGATCACGATCATCGGTCTCGCGGCGAAGAATGCGATCCTGATCGTCGAGTTCGCGGTGGAGCAGCGCCTGGCCGGCAAGACCCTGCGCGAGGCCACGGTGGAAGCGGCACGCCTGCGCTTCCGTCCGATCCTGATGACGTCTTTCGCGTTCATCATGGGCGTGGTTCCAATGGCCCTGTCCACCGGCGCCGGCGCCAATGCACGCCACGCGATCGGTACCGGCGTCATCGGTGGCATGGTCTTCGCCACGTTCCTGGGCCTGTTGATGATCCCGGTGTTCTTCATCGTGGTCCGGCGCATGCTCGGCGACAAGCTGGACGAGCCGTCGAAGGAGTACCTGGACCGGCAGCAGCGCGAGGGTGCGGCGATCCAGCACTGACGCGCGTCACTGCGGCAACAGGAAAGCCCCGGCCAGGTGCCGGGGCTTTTCTTTTGCGCCTTTGGCGGACGGGGGGGCCGCCTTTGGACCGGGTTCCGCGGCGGCGTGCCGGCGCTGACTGTGGCCTGGTCCCGGCCCCTCCCGGGCAGTGGCTGGCCATGTCTTTGCCTCGCCGTTGCTGTGCTTGGGCCTAGTTGTTGCCGTTGCTGTTGCCGCGGCTTTTGCCTTTCCCGCCCGTTATGGCGAGCCGAGCATCGCAGCGACGGCGGGACAAAGGCGGCCCATCTGTCTGAGCGAAGCGAGTTATGGTCCGCCCCCGCCGGCGCGAGAAGCGCAGGGCACCGACTGGCGTAAGCCAGGCGGCGAGCGGTCCGGGCTGTGCTTTCTTTTGGTTACTTTTCTTTGCACAAGCAAAGAAAAGTGACTCGCCGTAGCCGCGCAGCGGCGGGCGAAACGCTGTTGCTCCTGAGCCTCCGCAGGAGGCTGCCTTTGATTGCCTTGGTTCTGCTTTCTTCAAGGCAAAAGCCGTCAGCAAGTCAAAACATGGTTTCGCCAGCGGCTTCGCCGCTTGGGCGAGTCACTTTTTCTTTGCTCCTGCAAGAAAAATTAACCAAAAAGAAAGCAGGCCCGGTCGCGAACCGGCCGATGAAGCCGGCCGGTCCCCTGCGCGTCTCGCGTCGACGGGGGACGGCCCACAACTCGCTTCGCTCAGACAGGTGGGCCTCTTCGCCCCCATCGCCGCTGCGATGCTCGGTTCGCTCCAACGGGATTCGAAAAGCAACGACCAAAGCCAAGCAGCAGCAACCGCAACCGCGACCGCAACAGCGACGGCCCGGCGGCAATGACGGCAATGACGGCAATGACGGCAATGACGGCAATGACGGCAATGACGGCAATGGTGAGCTTTGCGCGCAAGGGTTTTTGCTTTGCGCGCAAGGTTCCGAGCTTTGCGCGCAAGGCTTGTTTCCTTGCGGTCTGAGCTCCAGAGTCTCAATCGCAAGGCTTTTTGCCTTGCGCCTGGACCTTTGAACCTTGCGCCTGAGGCTGCCGGGGCTGGCAGTGGGGCTTTCCGGCTGGCACCTGGGGTTACCGGGGCCGCCCGTGGGGCTCTGCCGGGGAATCGAGGCGACACTGAGCTCCCAGGGGCGAAGGTTTCTGGCTTGTGCGCGAGGCTCACCGGCACAGGGCCCGGTGTTTCCGCCTTGCGGTCGGGCATCCGTGCACGGCGGCCACGACGGCGGGACCGGGAGGCCACCTGGAAGCCATCGCCGCCCGCAGGGGCCGCGCGCCAACGGCCCCCTAGATATCCAGCCTCCAAGCTCCAAACCTCCGGGGCCTCGGGGCCTCGGAACCTCGGAACCTCGGAACCTCGGAACCTCGGAACCCAGAAGCGTAGGAGCGGCACGGAAGCACGGAAACCCGAAGCACTGGCAGCGCGAAAGCGCAGGATCGCGGCAGCGCGGGCAAGAAAAACGCCCCGGCTGGGCCGGGGCGTCCGGTGCGATCAGCAGGCAGCCGTGGGGCTTAGCTGATGGCCTCCTGGTAGCGGCGCTCGACCTCGTCCCAGTTGACCACGTTGAAGAACGCGCCGATGTATTCCGGGCGACGGTTCTGGTACTTCAGGTAGTAGGCGTGCTCCCACACGTCCAGTCCCAGGATCGGCGTGTTGCCGTCCATCAGCGGGCTGTCCTGGTTGGCCGAGGACTCGACCACCACCTTCTTGTCCGGGGTCACGCTCAGCCAGGCCCAGCCGCTGCCGAAGCGGGTCAGCGCGGCCTTGGTGAAGGCTTCCTTGAACTTCTCGAAGCCGCCCAGTTCCTTCTCGATCGCCTCGCCGACCTGGCCCTTGGGCTGGCCGCCGGCATTCGGCGCCATCACCGTCCAGAACAGGCTGTGGTTGGCATGGCCACCGCCGTTGTTGCGGACCACGCCCTGCAGGTTCTCCGGCAGCGACTTGGTCTTCTTCACCAGCTCCTCGACCGGCAGGTCGGCGTACTCGGTGCCTTCCAGCGCGGCGTTGACGTTGTTGATGTACGTCTGGTGGTGCTTGGTGTGGTGGATCTTCATCGTCTCCGTATCGATGTGCGGTTCCAGCGCATCGTAGGCATACGGCAACTCGGGGAGGGTATAGGCCATGATCAACTCCTTGAAGGCATGCCCGGAACATCCGGGCGGCCATGACAGTGTAGGGATGCCGGCGCGGCCAACCAAGGTCCGCGGGGGAATGCCGCGTTCCGCTCCGGGCCGCGCGCAGGATTGCCGCACGGCGGGTTGGCCTGACGTGAAGCGCACGCGAACGGCTGGGCTGCCCCGGTGCGGACCCGCGCCGGCATGCGCGCATACTTCGACGCATGGCTGCCACGCGAAACACTTCCATTGCCCGCCACCTCCCGCTGCTGGCCGGCGCCGTCCTGCTGCTGGGCCTGGCGTGGCTGCGCCCGGACGCCCCGGCGCCTGCAGGCCCCGCGACGGAGGCGGCAACGCCGGGGCCGCGGGCGGCGCTGCCGGCGTTCCTCCCGCCGGAGGCCGGCGCGGTGGTCGAGCGCGTGCTGCTTGGGGGGCCCTACGAGCACCGGCAGGACGGCAGCGTCTTCTTCAATCGCGAAGGCCTGCTGCCGGCGCGCGAACGCGGCTACTACCGCGAGTACACGGTGCCGACACCGGGTCTGGCGCACCGCGGTGCGCGGCGGATCGTCACCGGCGGCGATCCACCCTCCGAGTGGTATTACACCGCCGACCACTACGCCAGTTTCCGCGCTTTCGAGATCATGCCCGGCGGTGCGGTCCAATGAGCCACTCCGGATTCGACATAGGCCTGGAGGATCCGGCGCAGGCCGGTGTGTTCGAGGTGGAGGCGGGCGACCTTGCCGCCCTGGCCGCCGCGGCCCGCGATGCCGGGCTGCTGGTCCGGCGCATCGACCTGGACGGCTGCCGGGACAAGGCCGCGCTGCTGCTGAGGATTGGCACGACCCTGGATTTCCCGCCCGGCTGGGGCCGCAACTGGGACGGTCTGCTCGACGCCCTGCGCGACCTTTCGTGGTTGCCTGCAAGCGGGTATGTGCTGGCGATCGACGGCGTTTCCACGTTGCGCCATGCGCGTCCGAAGGAGCTGGAAACCCTGGTGTCGGTGCTGTCCGACGCGGCCGCGGCGTGGACTGCCGGGGACGTGCCGTTCTGGGCGTTCATGGCCGCCGGCAGCGCGCCACGTGGCCAGGGCCGCGCTCGGTAGACCAGCATGACCTCATGCTGCGCCGCCGCGGGCACCTGGCGCGGTCGCGGCGCAGCGGATCGGGATGCAGCGTGGATGAAGCCGGTGCATGGGCGGCGCGCCCTCTCCTGCCCGCCTCCATCGGCCATCCGTGAGATCCCCCGCGCCGGGGCGCCGCGGGCGCTGGCGCGACAACACCCCGGCGGCCTGCGCTTCGCGCCTCAGCCGTCGAGTTCGGCCCAGCGGGCGTAAGCGGCATCCAGCTCGGCCTGCGCATCGGCCATGCGCTTGCCATGGGCGGCCACCGTGCCCGGATCCTGCTGGTAGAACCCCGGATCGGACATGGCGGAGGCCAGCCCGGCCAGCTCCTTCTCCAGCGCCTCGATCCTGCCCGGCAGCTGCTCCAGCTCGCGCGCATCCTTGAAGCTGAGCTTGCGCCGCGCCGGTGCGGGAGTGGCCGCGGCACCCGGCGCGGCCGCTGCGACCGCGGTCGCCGACGCCCTGGCCACCGCTGCGCCGCTGACCGGTACGGCCGGGCGTTGCCGCACCCAGTCGCTGTATCCGCCCACGTACTCGCCGATCACGCCGTCGCCTTCCATCACCATGGTCGAGGTGACCACGTTGTCGATGAAGTCGCGGTCGTGGCTGACCAGCAGCAGCGTACCGGTGTACTCGCCCAGCAGCTCTTCCAGCAGTTCCAGGGTTTCCACGTCCAGGTCGTTGGTCGGCTCATCCATCACCAGCAGGTTGGAGGGCTGGGCGAACAGCTTGGCCAGCAGCAGGCGGTTGCGCTCGCCTCCGGACAGCCGGGTGATGGGCGCCCGCGCACGCTCGGGCGTGAACAGGAAATCCTGCAGATAGGCATGCACGTGCTTGCGCTTGCCGTTGAACTCGAGGAAGTCCTGGCCCTCGGCCACGTTCTCGATCGCGCTCCAGTCCTCGCGCAAGGTGGCGCGGTACTGGTCGAAATAGGCGATCTGCAGGTTGGTGCCGGTGCGGATCTCGCCGGCGGCCGGCTGCAGCTCGCCCAGCAGCAGCTTCAGCAGCGTGGTCTTGCCGCTGCCGTTGGGGCCGATCAGGCCGATGCGGTCGCCGCGCATGACCAGCGTGGAGAAGTCGCGGACCATCACCCGGTCGCCAAAGGCGAAGGACACGTCCTTGGCCTCGATCACCTTCTTGCCCGAGCTTTCGCCGACCGCCGCCTCCATGCGCACGTTGCCGCCCAGCTCGCGGCGCTGGCTGCGCTCGCTGCGCATCGCCTTGAGCCGGCGCACGCGCCCCTCGTCGCGGGTACGGCGGGCCTTGATGCCCTGGCGGATCCACACCTCCTCCTGCGCCAGCAGCTTGTCGAAGCGGGCATTCTCCTGGGCCTGGGCGTTGAGCCGCTCCTCGCGCCGGCGCTCGTAGTTGGCCCAGTCCCCGGGCCAGCTGGTCACCTGGCCGCGGTCGATCTCGACGATGCGGGTGGCCAGCGCACGCAGGAACCGGCGGTCGTGGGTGACGAAGACCACGCTGCCGTTCCAGCCTTTGAGGAACGCTTCCAGCCAGTCGATCGCCTCGATGTCCAGGTGGTTGGTCGGCTCGTCCAGCAACAGCAGGTCCGGCGCGGACACCAGCGCCCGCGCCAGCAGCACCCGGCGCTTCATCCCGCCGGAGAGGCGGCCGAACTCCGCGTCGCCGTCGAGCTCCAGCTTGGTCAGGGTCTCGGCTACCCGCTGGTCCAGTGCCCAGCCATCGGCGGCGTCGATCCTGGCCTGGACCTTGCCCATCGCATCGCCGTCGAACACTTCGGCATGGCTGAGCCGGTGGAACTCGGCCAGCCAGTGGCCCAGGTCCCCCAGTCCACCGGCGACCACGTCGAACACGCTGCCGGCGGCGCCGTGCGGCACTTCCTGCTCCAGCCGGGCGACCCGCACGCCCTGCTGCACGCGCACCTCGCCGTCGTCCGCCTGGAGTTCGCCGGCGATGAGTTTCATCAGGGTGGATTTGCCGGCGCCGTTGCGGCCGATCAGGGCGATGCGCTCGCCCGGTTCGATGACGAGGTCGACGTGTTCCAGCAACAACGGGCCGCCGACGCTGTAGTCGACGTTCTGCAGGGTGATCAAAGGCATCCGCGCATTGTACGCGGCGCGTGCGGCGCCCCGGGCCCCGACCTGCGAGAATGGCGCATGACCGATTTCGCCTCGCTGCCGCTGTCCCCCGCCCTGCGTCCCGGCCTGGATGCGCTGGGGTACACCACCGCCACGCCCATCCAGGCGCAGGCCCTGCCACCGATCCTCGACGGGCGCGACCTGGTCGCCCAGGCACCGACCGGAAGCGGCAAGACCGCCGCCTTCGGTATCGGCGTGCTCCAGCGGCTGGACCCGGCCGAGTCCCGCTGCCAGGCGCTGGTGCTGTGTCCCACGCGCGAACTGGCCGACCAGGTCGGGCGGCAACTGCGCCGGCTGGCCACCGGCATCCCAAATCTCAAGCTGAGCGTGCTGACCGGCGGGGTGGCCCTGGAGCCGCAGATCGCCTCCCTGGAGGCCCACGATCCGCAGGTGGTGGTCGGCACCCCGGGCCGGGTGCAGGAGCTTGCACGTAAACGGGTACTCCACCTGGGCGTGGTCCGCACCCTGGTGCTGGACGAAGCCGACCGCATGCTGGACATGGGCTTCGAGGAACCCGTGCGCGAGATCGCCAACCGCTGCCACGGCCAGCGCCAGACCCTGCTGTTCTCGGCCACCTTCCCCGACACCATCCGCGCCCTGGCCCGCCAGCTGCTGCGCGAGCCGGTCGAGGTCGCGGTGGAAGGCGGCGAGTCGGCGCCGGACATCGACCAGCGCTTCTTCGACGTGGATCCCCAATACCGCCAGAAGGCGGTCGCGGGACTGCTGCTGCGCTACCGGCCCGAATCGGCGGTGGTGTTCTGCAACACCCGCAAGGACGTGGACGAGGTAGCCGGCTCGCTGCGCCAGTTCGGGTTCTCGGCCCTGGCCCTGCACGGGGACATGGAGCAGCGCGACCGCGACGAGGTGCTGCTGCAGCTGGCCAACCGCAGCTGCAATGTCCTGGTGGCCAGCGACGTGGCTGCGCGCGGGCTGGACGTGGAAGACCTGGCGGCGGTGGTCAACTACGAGCTGCCGACCGATGTGGACGCCTACCGCCACCGCATCGGCCGCACCGGACGTGCCGGCCGGCGCGGCCTGGCCCTGAGCCTGGTGGCCGGCCGGGAGAACGCGCGCGCGGAAATGATCGCCGCCGCCCAGGAGCGCCCGCCGCCGCGCGAGGCTTCGCCGCTGGCTACCGGACGTCCGTCGCAGCCGGCCGATGCCCCGATGACCACCCTGCGCATCGATGGCGGCAAGACCGACAAGCTGCGGCCGGGCGACATCCTCGGCGCGCTGACCGGCGAAGCCGGCTTGACAGGTTCGGCCATCGGCAGGATCGTGATCGGCGCCACCCGCTCCTACGTGGCCATCGCCCATGCGCAGGCGGGCCGTGCGCTGGCACGACTGGAAGCCGGCAAGATCAAGGGCCGGCGCTTCCGGGTGCGGAAGCTCTAGGCGCATCGCCTGGGCGTCCCCGGGGCCGCCCCGGACGTCACCCTGCGGCCTTCGCTACGGGGAATGCCCCCCCGGCGCGCCACGCCTGTCCGCGCTCCGGGCCGCTGCGCTGCCCGGGACGACCAGCCACCGTTGCCGCGACAGGGCCGACCGCCGCGTCCGGGCGCGCGCCCCGCGCGTCTGCATGCTCAGCTGCGCCCTGCCTGGGCCGTACCGCATGCTGCGACGTCGCGCGCCGGCTACGCCCACCTCCGGGGCCGGCCGGGTCCGCAGGCCGCATCGGACCGGGAGGCACCCCCATGAAGCAACGCCCACGGGGGCGCGATGCAGCTACCCGGTGCCACGCGTCGGCTCTCCTGGATCCATAGCCTGGGCGAACCGCCAGGCCGGCTCCGGGATGCGCGGCGAGCGGCCTCAGTACCGCAACAGCGTCAGCAGCGGCGCGTCGGCCTCCCAGCGGCTGCGTCCGCCGAGCGCTTCCAGCTCCATCATTACCATGCCACCCACCAGCCGGGCCTGCTGCTGCGCCAGCAGGCGCGCCGCGGCGGCGAGCGTGCCCCCGGTGGCAAGTACGTCGTCGACCAGCAGTACCCGGCTGCCCGGCGCCACGGCGTCGGCCTGGACCTGCAGGCGGTCGCTGCCGTATTCCAGCGCGTACTGCTCCTCCACCACGGGCCCCGGCAGCTTGCCCGGCTTGCGCAGCGGCACGAACCCGGCGCCCAGCAGCGGGGCCAGGGCGGCGCCGAGGATGAAGCCGCGCGCTTCGCAGCCCGCCACCAGGTCGATCGCCACGCCCCGCCAGGGCGCGGCCAGGTCCTCGAGCATCGCCGCAAAGCCGTCAGCGTCGGCCAGCAGCGGGCAGATGTCGCGGAACCCGATGCCCGGCCTGGGAAAATCGGGCACCTCGCGTATCAGCGAAGCCCAGGCGGGCGCGAGGACGGGCTTGGCAGGCGATGCGGTCACGGACCGGCTCACTCGATCTGGCACCGGGGAGACGGTAACGCCGTCATGAGCTGCAGGACAGCATCGAACACCCGGCACGCTGGCGTGCCCACTCCGGGCGCAGGCCGGCGTGGTGCTCGCGGCCTGGCTGGTCCTCATAGGGCCGGCGCATGACCTCCAGCAACGCTTCCAGCGGGGCCAGGTCGCCGGCCTCGGCCTGGTCGATGGCCTCCTGCGCGAGCCAGTTGCGCGGCACGTAGCGCGGGTTGGCCAGGCGCATGCGTTCGCGACGCTGATCCGGCGTCAGCGGATCGTCCGCCAGCCGCGCCGCATGCCGCGACAGCCAGTCCTGCAGGGCAGGCCTCGCCGCCTCGAACGCAGCGGGTTGGTAGGAGACGCCGGCGAACTGCCCCGGGTCGGTGGCGCCGGGGCCGACCTCGCCCAGGCGGCGGAAGAAAGCGGTCAGGTCGAACCGTCCGGCCTGCAGAACGACGCGCAGGTCCTCGAACAGGGCGACGTCGTCGGCCCCCGCCCGCGCCAGGCCGAGCTTTCCGGCAACCATCTCGCGCTCGGCCCGGGTCCACGCATCGAGGAAGCGCTGCAGCCCCGCCTCCAGCGGCGCGGCGTCCACGAACAGGGGCGCCAGCGCCTGCGCCAACCGGGTGAGGTTCCAGTACGCCACCTGCGGCTGGGTGCCGTAGCGATAGCGGCGGCCCTGCGCATCGGTGGTGTTGGGCGTCCAGTCCGGGTCGTACTCCTCGAGCCAGCCATACGGGCCGTAGTCGATGGTCAGGCCGAGGATGGACATGTTGTCGGTGTTCATGACCCCGTGGACGAAGCCCACCCGCATCCAGCCGGCCACCATCCAGGCGGTGCGTTCGCACACCTGGGCGAACCACTCCGCATCGCCGGCCAGGCCACGGCCGTGCAGGTCCGGAAAATGGTGGCGCTGCACGTGATCGGCCAGCTGCCGCAACAGCGCGGTGTCGCCACGCGAAGCCGGCAGCTCCCAGCTGCCGAAGCGCAGGAAGCTGGGCGCCATGCGGCATACGACCGCCCCCGGCTCGGGGCGCGGATGACCGTCGTAGAACATGTCGCGGACCACGTCCTCACCGGTGCCGACCAGGCAAAGGGCGCGCGTGGTCGGGATGCCGAGGTGATGCATGGCCTCGCTGCAGACGAACTCGCGCAGGGACGAGCGCAGCACCGCCCGGCCATCGGCGAAGCGCGAGTACGGCGTGCGCCCGGCGCCCTTGAGCTGCAGTTCCCAGCGCTGCCCTCCGCTGCCGAGCGCCTCGCCCAGGGAGATCGCGCGGCCATCGCCCAGTTGCCCGGCCCAGTGGCCGAACTGGTGGCCGCCGTAGTTGGCGGCCCACGGCTGCATTCCAGGGAGAACGGCATTGCCGCCGAAGACCTGGGCGAAACCGGGGTCGGCGACGTCATTGGCGCCCAGGCCCACCAGGGCCGCCGCCTCCGGCGACCAGGCCAGCACTGCGGGCGCGGCGACCGGCGTCGGGTCCACCCGCGACCAGGCCTGGGCCACTTCGCGCACCCGCGGGCCGCTTTCCTGATCCCCGGGCAGTTCGCGCAGGAAGCTGGTGTCGAACTCGATGTGCATGCGCTCAGGATGCGGCCACCGGCGTCGCTGGCAAGTCCATGCCGGGCAACCGCTGCCGCGCGGTTCAGTTCAGCCGGCGGCGGGCGTGAAAGGCCCCCCCTGCTCCAGCGCCCGCTGGTAGGCCGGGCGGGCGTGGATGCGCTCCAGGAAGCGCCGCAGGTGCGGATATGGTTCCAGCCCCGCGCGTCCGGCGGCCGCTTCCAGCGGAAAACTCATCTGGATGTCGGCAGCGGTGAAACGTTCGCCCGCGAACCAGGTGCCGCTGTCCAGCGCCTGCTCCATCCAGCCCAGGTGGAGCTCGAGCTGCGGCCTGACGAACCCGCCGAGCGTGCGCTCCACGATGGCACGCGCGATGGGCCGGGCGAAGAACGGCATCGGGGCGGCGGCCATCCGCTTGAGCACCAGGGTCAGCAGCAGGGGCGGCATGGCCGAGCCTTCGGCGTAGTGCATCCAGTAGCGGTAGCGCTGGCGCTCGGGCGATGACCCGGCCGCGGGGGCCGGCGAAAGCACATGGCCGGTGTCGTAGCGCTCGAGGAGGTATTCCAGGATCGCGCCGGATTCGGCCAGCGCCTGGCCTTCGTCGACCAGCACCGGCGCCTTGCCCAGCGGATGGACCGCGCGCAGGGCTTCGGGGGCCAGCAGGGTCCGGCGGTCGCGCGCGTGTCGGACGACCCGGTACGGCAGCGCCAGTTCCTCCAGCAGCCACAGCACGCGTTGGGAGCGGGAGTTCTCGAGATGGTGGAGCGTCAGCATGGCGGTTCCGGAGGCCGGGGGCGCCCATCGTCGCATGCGGCCCAAACGAAAAACGCCGGAAGCTTGCGCTCCCGGCGTTTCTGCCACGACCCGGCCTAAGCCGGGACGTCAGCCAATTACAGCGGCTGGACCTGG
>Ga0160494_10025_pt1 | contig 82075 bp, 65 predicted proteins | sample DID4MG_3_FD_108239 | JGI IMG/M metagenome (GOLD analysis project Ga0160494, IMG submission 108239) | Enriched soil microbial communities from UW Madison campus, WI, USA - DID2925_E24_FP4 MG | ecosystem: Environmental > Terrestrial > Soil > Unclassified | place: USA: Madison, Wisconsin | collected... | reverse complement strand
TCACCGGCAAGCGCGTGTTCCGCATGGCGCCGATCCACCACCACTTCGAGCTCAAGGGCTGGCCGGAGCCGCGCGTGATCGTGCGCTTCTGGATCATCTCGGTGGTGCTGGTGCTGGTCGGCCTGGCGACGTTGAAGGTGCGCTGATGACCGACGCTTCCCGCCAGGCGACGCGAATGGAGGCCATCGGGGGCCGCTTCGACCCGTGGCTGTGCGCGGCCGCCCTGGCGCTGGCCTGCCTGGGCGTGGTGATGGTCGCCTCGGCGTCGATCGCCATCGCCGAGAACCTCGGTGCCGGGCCGTTCCACTACCTGGTGCGGCACGTGCTGTTCGTGGCCATCGGCGCGGTGCTGGCCGTGGTGGCCATGCGCACCGAGCTGAAGACGGTCGAGAAGTACAACCAGCAGCTGCTGCTGTGCTGCTTCGTGCTGCTGCTGCTGCCGTGGCTGCCCGGCCTGGGCGTGAGCGTCAACGGCGCGCGGCGCTGGATCAACCTGGGGGTCTCGCGGTTCCAGGTGGTCGAGGCGGTGAAGGTGATCTACATCGTGTGGCTGGCCAGCTACCTGGTCCGCTTCCGCGACGAGGTCAACGCCACCTGGCCGGCGATGCTCAAGCCGCTGGGAGTGGCGGTGCTGATGGTTGCCATGCTGCTGGCGCAGCCGGACTTCGGCTCGGCCACGCTGCTGCTGGGCATCACCGCCGGGATGCTGGTGCTGGGCGGGGTCAACCTGCCGCGCATGTCGCTGCCGATCGTGCTCGGCCTGCCGGCGCTGGTGGCAATCGCCATCATCGAGCCGTACCGCATGCGCCGCATCACCTCCTTCCTGGATCCGTGGCAGGACCAGCTCGGCGCCGGCTACCAGCTGTCCAACGCGCTGATGGCCGTCGGCCGCGGCGAGTGGTTCGGCGTCGGCCTCGGCGCCTCGGTGCAGAAGCTCAACTACCTGCCGGAAGCGCATACCGACTTCATCTTCTCGGTGATCGCCGAGGAGCTGGGCTTCGCCGGCGTGTGCGGGGTCATCGCCCTGTTCGCGCTGCTGGTCGGCAGGGCGCTGTACCTGGGCGTCAAGTGCGTGGAGATGCGCCGCCACTTCGCCGGCTATGTCGCCTTCGGCATCGCCCTGTGGCTGGGCATGCAGAGCTTCGTGTCCATCGGCGTGAACCTCGGCCTGCTGCCCACCAAGGGCCTGACCCTGCCGCTGATCTCCTCCGGCGGATCGAGCGTGATGATGACCTGCGCGGCGATCGGCGTGCTGCTGCGGGTGTCCTACGAACTGGAGCGCGCCGAACGCCAGGTCGCGTTCCGCCGCCCCGATGCGCCGCCCGCGGCCGCGGACGACACCGCGCCGGCGCCTGCGCCCCGGGTCGCGGCGGTGCCGGCACCGCGCGTGGCCACCCGCGTGCCTGCCACCGGCCGCGGCACCTCGCGGGTCGAACCGACGTTCGGGGGGTTCGCATGAGCCTTGCCCAGGGCGCCCGTGCGGCCCGTCCGGTGATGCTGATGGCCGGCGGCACCGGCGGCCACATCTTCCCCGCTCTGGCCGTGGCCCAGGAGCTGCGCGACCGCGGCGTCCCGGTGGTCTGGCTCGGCGCGGCCGGTGCGATGGAAACCCGGCTGGTGCCGCAGCACGGCATCGAGATCGATACGCTGCCGGTGGCCGGCGTGCGCGGGAAGGGCGGGGCCACCCTGCTGGCCGCGCCGCTGAAGCTGCTGCGTGCGGTGCGGGCCGCCAGCGCGATCCTGCGCAGGCGCCAGCCGTGCGCGGTGGTCGGCTTCGGGGGCTTCGCTTCCGGGCCCGGCGGCCTGGCGGCGCGCCTGGCCGGCGTACCGCTGCTGGTGCACGAACAGAACCGCGCCCCGGGCATGACCAACCGGGTGCTCGCGCGCCTGGCCCGCCGCACGCTGTCCGGCTTCCCGGGCGCATTCGCCCGCGAGGAGGCGGTGGGCAACCCGGTCCGCGCGGTGATCGCCTCGCTGCCGCCGCCCCAGCAGCGCCTGCAGGACCGCAATGGCCCCCTGCGCCTGCTGGTGCTCGGTGGCAGCCAGGGCGCGCGCGCGCTCAACCAGGCGGTGCCGCTGGCACTGGCCGCGCTCAGCGGCATGGACATCCAGGTGCGCCACCAGTGCGGCGAGCGGCTGCGCGAGGAGGCCGATGCCGCCTATGCGGCCGCCGGGGTGCAGGCCAGCGTGGAGGCCTTCATCGGCGACATGGCCGCCGCCTATGCCTGGGCGGACCTGGTGGTGTGCCGTGCCGGCGCTTCTACCCTGGCCGAGCTGTGCGCGGCGGGCGTGGGCAGCGTGCTGGTGCCGTTCGCCGCGGCGGTGGACGACCACCAGACCCGCAACGCCGAATACCTGGTCGAGCATGGCGCCGCCATCCTGCTGCGGCAGGACGCGCAGCTGGCGGTGAACCTGCAGGGCGCGCTGCGCGCGCTGTCGATCGAGCCCGCCCGCCGGATGGCCATGGCCGTGGCCGCGCGCGGGCTCGCCCGGCCCGACGCGGCCGCGCGCATCGCCGGCATCGTGCTCGACGAGGCACGGCCGTCTTCCGCTTCCACCCACCCTTCCCCTGGAGCTTCCGCATGATCCGCCGCCTACACGACACCGACGACCTGGTGCGCGCCTTCCCGCGCGTGCACTTCGTCGGCATCGGCGGCACCGGCATGAGCGGCATCGCCGAGGTGATGCTGACGCTGGGGTACGAGGTTTCCGGCTCCGACGCGGCGGACAACGCCGCCACCCGGCGCCTGGCCAGCCTCGGCGCACGCGTGGTGCGCGGCCACTCCGCCGCCAACGTGCTGGGCACCGACTGCGTGGTGGTCTCCAGCGCCATCCGCGATGACAACCCGGAGCTGATGGAGGCGCGCAGCCAGCGCATCCCGGTGGTGCCGCGCGCGGCGATGCTGGCCGAGCTGATGCGCTTCCGCCGCGGCATCGCGGTCGCCGGCACCCACGGCAAGACCACCACCACCTCGCTGACGGCCGCGGTGCTGAGCGAGGGCGGGCTGGACCCGACCTTCGTGATCGGTGGCCAGCTGCTGGCCGCCGGTGCCAACGCCAAGCTCGGCGGTGGCCAGTGGCTCGTGGCCGAGGCCGACGAGAGCGACGGCAGCTTCCTGCGCCTGAATCCGCTGGTGGCGGTGATCACCAATATCGACGCGGACCACCTGGAGAACTACGGCAACGATTTCGCGCGGCTGCAGTCCGCCTTCGCCGAACTGCTGCAGCGGCTGCCGTTCTACGGCCTGGCCGTGCTGTGCATCGACGATCCGGAGGTCGCGCGGCTGGCCGCGGAGACCCCGCGCCACGTGATGACCTACGGCACCGCCGACAACGCCGACGTGCGTGCCGAGGACATCGTCCAGGACGGCCCGCGGATGCGCTTCACCCTGCGCCTGCCGGAGGGCGCGAGCGTGCCGGTGACCCTGGCGCTGCCCGGCCGCCACAACGTGCTCAACTCGCTGGCCGCCGCCGCCGTCGGCTGGCAGCTGGGCGTGGCACCACAGGCCATCGCCGCGGCGCTGGAGAAATTCGCCGGCATTGGCCGCCGCTTCAACGACCTGGGCGAGGTCACCACCGCCACTGGCGCGAAGGTGCGCGTGGTCGACGACTACGGCCACCATCCGCGCGAGCTGGCCGCGGTGTTCGCCGCCGCCCGTGGCGGCTGGCCGGAGCGGCGGCTGGTCGTGGCGTTCCAGCCGCACCGGTACAGCCGCACGCGCGACCAGTTCGATGACTTCGCCGCCGTGCTGTCCGAGGCCGACGCGCTCGTCCTCAGCGAGGTGTACCCCGCCGGCGAGGCCCCGATCCCGGGTGCAGACTCGCGTGCGCTGGCACGCGCCATCCGCGCGCGTGGGCGCAGCGAGCCGGTCGTGGTGCCGCAGGTCGCCGACCTGCGCGAAGTGCTGCCGGACGTGCTCCAGGACGGCGACCTGCTGCTGATGATGGGGGCCGGCGACATCGGCCACGTCGCCCAGCAGCTGGCAGGGGAAGGGTTCGTCCGCCGCGAGGTGCAGCCATGAGCAGCCCGGTCGCGTCCCCGCGCTTCACCGACCCGGCCGTGTTCGGCCGCGTCGCGGTGCTGATGGGCGGCAGCAGCTCCGAGCGCGAGGTCTCGCTCAACTCCGGCGGCAACGTGCTGGAGGCATTGCGCGCGCGTGGCGTCGACGCCGAGCCGGTCGACGGCATCCCCGCGCTGCTGGAGGCCCTGCGCCAGGGCCGCTTCGCGCGCGTGTTCAACATCCTGCACGGCGGCGACGGCGAGAACGGCGTGGTCCAGGGCCTGCTGCAGGCCATGGGCGTCCCGTACACCGGCGCCGGCGTGCTGGGCTCGGCGCTGACGTTGGACAAGATCCGCACCAAGCAGGTGTGGCTGGCGCTGAACCTGCCGACCCCGCGCTACGTGCGCCTGGATCGCGGTGCCGATGCGGCCACCGTGCACGCAGCCGCACGCAGCCTGGGCCTGCCGGTGATCGTGAAGCCCTCCTGCGAGGGTTCCAGCGTAGGCGTGTCGCGGGTGATGGACGAGGCCGGCCTGGACCAGGCGGTGGCCCTCGCCGCGCGCTATCCGGGCGAGCTGCTGATGGAGCAGATGGTGGTCGGCGACGAGCTGACCGTCGGGATCCTCGGCGACGTGGCCCTGCCGTCGATCCGCATCGTGCCCAGGGGCGAGTGGTACGACTACAACGCCAAGTACATCGCCGAGGACACGCAGTACCTGTGCCCCGGCCTGGAAGGCGAGGACGAGCTGCGCGTGCGCGAGCTGGCGCTGGCCGCGTTCCGCGCCGCCGGCTGCAGCGGCTGGGGCCGGGTGGACGTGATGCGCTCGCGGACCACCGGCGCGCCTTACCTGCTGGAGGTCAACACGGCCCCGGGCATGACCAGCCACTCGCTGGTGCCCAAGGCCGCCGGCCAGGTCGGCATCGGCTTCGAGGAGCTTTGCTGGCGGATCCTGGAACAGACGGTGGCCCTCGACGATGGAGGTGCCGCCGCGTGAACGCGCTGCTGCGGATCTCGGCCTGGCTGCTGGCACTGGCGCTTGTCGCGCTGCCGGTAGTGGCCGTGCTCAACGGCTGGGTCGGCGCCGAGCGCTGGCCGCTGTCGCGCCTGCGCGTGACCGGGCAGTTCGAGCGCGTCCAGGACGAACAGCTGCGCGCGGCAGTGGCGCCGTATGCCCGCGCCGGCTACTTCGCGGTCCGGCTGGAGGATGCCCAGCGCGCCGTCGAGCGCCTGCCATGGGTGGAGACCGCCCAGGTCGGCAAGAAGTGGCCGGACGTGCTGGAAGTGAACGTGGTCGAACACCGCCCGTTCGCGCACTGGGGCCAGGACCGCATGCTCTCCGAGCGCGGCCGCCTGTTCCCGCGCCCGGCCGACCTGGCCGACGCCGCGCTGCCGCACCTGGACGGACCGGAAGCGCGCACCGGCGAGGTCGTGGGCGTCTACAACGAGAGCCGCGAGCTGTTCACGCCGCTGGGATACCGCGTCACCCACGTGGCGGTGGACGCGCGTGGCAGCTGGTCGCTGGCCCTGGACAACGGCCTGCAGGTGGTGATCGGTCGCGATGATGCGCGCGCGCGCCTGCAGCGTTTCGCACGGGTGCTGCCACAGCTGCTGGTGCGCCAGGCGCGTCCGCTGGAGCGCGCCGACCTCCGCTACACCAACGGCTTCACCCTGCAGTGGGGCCAGCCGCGCACTTCCTCCACCTCCCCCACTGCGCTTCCGCCGGCCCTGGCCGCGCGCGCGCAGGCAGCACAGGCGAGCAGTACATGAACCGCAAAGGCGACAAGTCCCTCATCGTCGGCCTCGACATCGGCACCTCCAAGGTGGTGGCGCTGGTAGGCGAGTACTCGCCGGGCAACCCGATCGAGGTGATCGGCATCGGTTCCCATGAATCGCGCGGGCTCAAGCGCGGCGTGGTGGTGGACATCGAATCCACCGTCCAGTCGATCCAGCGCGCGGTCGAGGAGGCCGAGCTGATGGCCGGCTGCGAGATCCGTTCGGTCTACGCGTCGATCTCCGGCAACCACGTGCAATGCAAGAACTCGCCGGGCATCGTCCCGATCCGCGAGGGCGAGGTCACCTGGCAGGACCTGGACCGGGTGCTGGACGCGGCCAAGGCGGTGGCGATCCCGGCCGACCAGCGCATCCTGCACGCGATCCCGCGGGAGTACGTGCTGGACGATTCGCAGGAAGGCATCCGCAACCCGGTGGGCATGACCGGCGTGCGCCTCGAGGTACACGCGCACCTGGTCACCTGCGCGCAGTCGGCGGCGCAGAACATCAGCAAGTGCGTGCAGCGCTGCGGCCTGCAGGTGGACGACCTGATCCTGTCCTCGCTGGGCTCCTCGGTGGCGGTGCTGACCGCCGACGAGCGCGAGCTGGGCGTGGTCCTGGTCGACATGGGGGCCGGCACCACCGACATCGCGGTGTTCGTGCAGGGCGCGATCTGCCACACCGCCTCGCTGCCGATCGCCGGCGACCACGTCACCAACGACATCGCGCACATGCTGCGCACGCCGACGCCCGAAGCGGAGCAGATCAAGGTGCGCTACGGCTGCGCGCTGGCCCAGCTGGCCACCGCCGAGGAAAGCATCCAGGTGCCTTCGGTGGGCGACCGCCCGCCGCGGCGCATGCCGCGCGCCTCGCTGGCGCAGGCGGTGCAGGGCCGCTACGAGGAGATCTTCGAGATGGTGCAGGCCGAGTTGCGCCGCTCCGGTTTCGAGGAGCTGGTGCGCGCGGGCATGGTCCTGACCGGCGGCGCCTCGAAGATGGAAGGTGTCATCGAGCTGGCCGAGGAGATGCTGCAGATGCCGGTGCGCATCGGCATCCCGCAGCACGTGTCCGGGCTGGGCGAGGTGGTCGGCAACCCGGTGCACGCCACCGGCGTGGGCCTGCTGCTGATGGGCAGCCAGATCGAGCACCCGCGGCGGCCGGCGCTGCCGAGCGGGCGTGCCGGCAGCTTCCTCAAGAAGCTGCGCAACTGGTATCGCGGAGAGTTCTGAACATACAGGCCGTGGCGCGGGGCGCCACGGGGCAGGCGAAGGGCAGGGTGACGGTTTGCGGCACCGGGGATCCGGTGGCGTGCAGGGCAACAGGGCAGTTACCGACAGACGCCGGAGCACAGAAATCCGGCACTAATAAACGAGGACAACGGACATGGCATGCTTTGAACTGATCGAGAAGATGGCTCCGAACGCGGTGATCAAGGTCATCGGCGTGGGTGGCGGCGGCGGCAACGCGGTCGCGCACATGGTCAACAGCAGCGTCGACGGCGTTGAGTTCATCATCGCCAACACCGACTCGCAGGCGATCAAGAACTGTGGCGCCAAGCTGCAGCTGCAGCTCGGTGGCAACGTCACCAAGGGCCTGGGCGCGGGTGCCAACCCGGAGGTCGGCCGCCAGGCCGCGCTGGAGGACCGCGAGCAGATCATCGCCGCGCTGGAAGGCGCGGACATGGTGTTCATCACCGCCGGCATGGGCGGCGGCACCGGCACCGGCGCGGCGCCGGTGGTGGCCCAGCTGGCCAAGGAAATGGGCATCCTGACCGTGGCCGTGGTCACCAAGCCGTTCCCGTTCGAGGGCCGCCGCCGCATGCAGGTGGCGCTGAAGGGCATCGAGGAGCTCTCGGCCCACTGCGACTCGCTGATCACCATTCCCAACGAGAAGCTGATCACCGTGCTGGGCCGCAACGCGACCATGGTGCAGGCCTTCCGCGCCGCCAACGACGTGCTGCAGGGCGCGGTGCAGGGCATCGCCGACCTGATCGTGCGCCCGGGCCTGATCAACGTCGACTTCGCCGACGTGCGCACCGTCATGTCCGAGATGGGCCTGGCGATGATGGGTTCCGGCAGCGCCCGCGGCGACGACCGCGCCCAGGCCGCCGCCGAGGCCGCCATCCAGAACCCGCTGCTGGACGACGTCAACCTGGCCGGCGCCAACGGCATCCTGGTGAACATCACCGCCGGCCCGGACTTCACCATGGCCGAGTTCGACGAGATCGGCCGTTCGATCGAGGCCTTCGCCTCCGAGGACGCGACCGTGGTGGTCGGCACCGTGCTGGACCCGGAGATGCAGGACGAAGTGCGCGTGACCGTGGTCGCCACCGGCCTGAACCGCGCCGTGGCCCGCCAGCCGGTGCGCGACCGCGAGTTCGGCGGCCGCGACGTCGGCATGCGCCAGGAAGCGCAGCGTCCGATGCGCGTGGTCCGCGACGGCACCACCGGCCTGCCGATCGACGAGGGCTTCGGCTCCGATCCGGTGGCCAACGCGGTCAACGTGCTCGGCCTGCGCCGGCCGGGTTCGGCCACCGGCGTGTCCGCCGGTGGTGCGGCCGCCGCTGCCCCGGCCGCGGCGGACCTGCCCAACGACTACCTGGACATCCCGGCGTTCCTGCGCCGCCAGGCCGACTGACCCATCGCGCCATCCCGCGCGCGGAACGCCATGTCCGCGCTTCGGGCATTGCCCCGCTGCCATCGCCGTGATGATGCCGGGGCACGTGTGTCCTCCTGCTGCCGGGCCGCAAGGCCCGGCAGGTTTTTCCGCGGCCGCCGCCCCTCGGCCCGCATCGCCGCACAGGGGCGGAACCGGCGCCACTGCTGCATCCGGCAGCGTCTGCTCGGCCGGGGTTCACCCGGGCGCATGCTATTCTCGCCGAGCCCAGCGACCCGCCATTCCTGCGTCCCCTCCAGCACATTCCATGACCCGGCAGCGCACCCTCAAGAACACGATCCGCGCCACCGGCGTCGGCCTGCACAGCGGCAGCAAGGTCTACATGACCCTGCGCCCGGCGCCGGTCGACCATGGCATCGTGTTCCGCCGCACCGACCTGGAGCCGGTGGTGGAGGTTCCCGCCGCCGCCTCGCTGGTCACCGAGACCACGCTGTGCACCGGCCTGACCTGCGGCGAGGCCAAGATCCAGACGGTCGAGCACCTGATGTCCGCCGCGGCGGGCCTCGGCATCGACAACATGATCGTCGAGCTGTCCTCGGCCGAGCTGCCGATCATGGACGGATCGGCTGGTCCGTTCGTGTTCCTGCTGCAATCGGCCGGCATCGAGGAGCAGGACGCCCCCAAGCACTTCATCCGGATCCTCAAGGACGTGGAAGTGCGCGACGGCGACAAGGTCGCTCGGTTCTCCCCGCACGACGGCTTCCGCCTGGACTTCACCATCCAGTTCGACCATCCGATGATCCCGGCGCGCCAGTCGCGCCACGTGCTGGACTTCTCCACCGCGGCCTACATCCGCGAGATCTCCCGCGCGCGCACGTTCGGCTTCATGCGCGACCTGGAATACATGCGTGACCTCAACCTCGGCCTTGGCGGCTCGATGGACAACGCCATCGTGCTGGACGAGTTCCGGGTGCTCAACGAGGACGGCCTGCGCTACGCGGACGAGTTCGTGCGCCACAAGATCCTGGATGCCATCGGTGACCTCTACCTGGCCGGCGGCCCGGTGCTTGGCGCATACGAAGGCTTCAAGTCCGGCCATGCGCTCAACAACAAGCTGGCGCGCGCGCTGCTGGCCGATGCCACCGCATGGGAAAAGGTCAGCTTCGAAGAGGCCGGTGCCCAGGCGCCGCTGACCTACACCGCCGCACTGGCCTGAGCCTGGGGCCTCGCCCGGCCGGCCCGGGCCTTCGCCGCACCCGCTACCGGGCATAACACCTTGTTTTCGCTGCCGATCAGGGCGGCGACCACGCGCCTGGGCGTTCGAACGGCGCGCTTTGCACCACAAGGGTGCAAATTCATCCTCATCTACAAACCGTGAACCCGGTCAGCGAATCGGTTCAACCGTAACGGTTTTTTAACGACGCGCTAACGACGTGAGCGGAATGTGAGGCTAGGATGCCCCCCACTGGTTTCGTGGTTGCGGTATCAATCCGCCGCCCGGCCAGGGGCGGGACCCGGGAGGGGAGGACTCCCGGACCCGTCGGGATCTCCCGGATGGGGATCCCGCAAGGATGCCAATGCGTCGCTCACGGCTTTGCGGGCGGTCGCTGATACCGGGGAGGACGTTGGCTGCGCCACGGGCGGATTCAACGGCACGGTGGTCGTTTTGATGATGACTGCAGTGGGTTTCAGCCCGACGGAGCGGGCCGCATCGAGGAGCTCGGTTTCTGCCAGGCGCAGGCGCGCCCGCCAGACCGGCGAGTCGGTGACAAAAACGAGTTGTCCGCCGGACACGTTGGCCAGCCTGCAGTGGGCTGCCGACCCGGCAGGCAGCAGGGGACGCAATTGCTGGTCCAGCGCATCGAGCCAGAGGGCACGACGCAGGGGAGCGCCAGTTTCATCCGCCAGCGCGGCTTCGGCCGCCGGGCGCGGAACGGTCGCCCTGCGGGCGTTGGGCTTCAAATCAGGCATACCTAAAGCATGAGCTACAAACTGATCGTAAGGAACCCGCAGTCCGGCCACGCTGCCGGGTGGTTGGGCCGCTTGCAGGCCTGGGGCGCGCAGCGCCCGGCCGTGGTCGCCGGCCTCCTGCTGGCGGCAGGCGGCCTGACCGGATTCGGTGCGGCCGCCGGGATCGGCGTGGCCAGCGCGTCCCGCACCGGTGGCGAGCTGGCGCGCCAGCAGCAGGAGCTGGAGCAGGTCCGGCGCCAGTCGCAGCAGGAAATCAACGCCCTGGCTGCGCGCCTGGGCGAGCTGCAGGCCCAGGCCAACCGCCTCAACGCCCTTGGCGAACGCCTGACCGAGGCCGGCAAGCTGGAAGACGGCGAGTTCGACTTCCAGAACTCGCCCGGCCAGGGTGGTGCCGAAGTGGCGCGTGACATGCCGCTGGGCGAGCTGGTCGAGGGCCTGGACGAGGTCGAACGGCAGTTCGCCGGTTCGGGCCGGCAGCTGGCGGTGATGGAATCGCTGCTGTTCGACCTGGAGCTGGAGTCCAATGCGGTGCCGTCGCGCTCGCCGGTGCGCCGCAGCTACATCACCTCCGGTTTCGGTCGCCGCGCCGACCCGTTCGGCCGCGGTGGCCAGTTCCACAAGGGCATCGACTTCGACGCCAATGTCGGCGACGCGGTGATGGCGGTGGCCGACGGCGTGGTGAGCTTCGCCGATTCGCGCAGCGGCTATGGCAAGACCATCGAGATTGACCACGGCAACGGCTACGTCACCCGGTACGCGCACAATTCGCGGCTGGTGGTGAAGTCCGGTGACCTGGTGCGGGCCGGGCAGGAGGTGGCCAAGGCCGGCTCCACCGGCCGCTCCACCGGCGCGCACGTGCACTTCGAGGTGTGGGAGAACGGCAGCGTGGTCAACCCGCGCAAGTTCCTCGGCGACAACCGCGCCCCGGTGGCGCGACGCAGCCGCGGCTGAACCGGCTTCCGGACCGCCAGGCCCGCCCCACCCGGGGCGGGCCTTTTCGTTTGTGGGCGGCGCTGCGGCGGCGTCCGGCCCGGCGGTGCCTTGAGTTCGGCGGTGGGCGTCCCAAGCTACAATGACCAATTGCCGCGACCGGGGGCAGCGCTCCCGTTCCCGGGCGCCCCCGGGCCGTCCGCGGCGTTCATTCCCAACCGGCCTTTTCGATGATCAACAAACTGCTCACCCGTGTCTTCGGCAGCCGCAACGATCGGCTCCTGCGCCAGCTGGACCGCATCGTCGCCAGGATCAATGCCCTCGAGCCGGAGATGCAGCAGCTCTCCGACGAGGCCCTGAAGGCCAAGACCCCGGAGTTCCAGCAGCGCGTGGCCGGTGGCGAGGCCCTGGACAAGATCCTTCCCGAAGCCTTTGCCGTGTGCCGCGAGGCGAGCCGTCGCGTGCTCGGCATGCGCCATTACGACGTGCAGCTGATCGGCGGCATGGTCCTGCACCTGGGCAAGATCGCCGAGATGCGCACCGGCGAGGGCAAGACCCTGGTCGGCACCCTGCCGGTGTACCTCAACGCCCTGGAAGGCAAGGGCGTGCACGTGGTCACGGTCAACGACTACCTGGCGCGTCGCGACGCGGCGTGGATGGGCCGGCTCTACAACTGGCTGGGCCTGAGCGTGGGCGTGGTCTATCCCGGCATGCCGCACGCGGACAAGAAGGACGCCTACGCGGCCGACATCACCTACGGCACCAACAACGAGTTCGGCTTCGACTACCTGCGCGACAACATGGCGCTGAGCAAGGCCGACCGCTTCCAGCGCGGCCTGCACTACGCGATCGTCGACGAGGTGGACTCGATCCTCATCGACGAGGCGCGCACCCCGCTGATCATCTCCGGGCCGGCCGACGATTCCCCCGAGCTGTACATCCGGGTCAACCGCATCGTCCCGCAGCTCAAGCGCCAGGAAGTCGAGGACGGCGTCGGCGACTACTGGGTCGACGAGAAGGGCAAGCAGGTGCACCTGTCCGAAGCGGGCATGGAGCATGCGGAGGAGCTGTTGCGCCGGGCCGGCATCCTCGGCGAGGAAGAGGGCCTGTATGGCGCCAACAACCTTTCGGTGGTCCACCACCTCAATGCCGCGCTGCGCGCGCACGCGCTGTTCCAGCGCGACGTGGACTACATCGTGCGCGACGGCGAGGTGGTGATCGTCGACGAGTTCACCGGGCGTACCCTGGCCGGGCGCCGGTGGTCCGACGGCCTGCACCAGGCGGTGGAGGCGAAGGAAGGCGTGCCGGTGCAGCGCGAGAACCAGACCCTCGCGAGCATCACCTTCCAGAACCTGTTCCGGATGTACAGGAAGCTGTCCGGCATGACCGGCACGGCCGACACCGAGGCGTACGAGTTCCAGAGCATCTACGGGCTGGAGGTGATCGTCATCCCCACCCATCGTCCGATCAAGCGGGTGGACCATCCGGACCAGGTGTTCCTCAACCGCGAGGGCAAGTTCCGCGCGGTGCTGGCCGACATCCAGGACTGCCATGCGCGTGGCCAGCCGGTGCTGGTCGGCACCACCTCGATCGAGACCTCCGAACTGCTGTCCAACTTCCTGCGCGAGTCGGGCGTCGCGCACGAGGTGCTCAACGCCAAGCAGCACGAGCGCGAGGCGCACATCGTCGCAAACGCCGGCCGCCCCGGCGCAGTCACCATCGCCACCAACATGGCAGGCCGCGGTACCGACATCGTGCTCGGCGGCTCGCTGGAAACCGAGATGCAGGCGCTGGGGGAGGAGGCAGGCGAGGGCGAGCGCGCCGCACTCAAGGCGCAATGGCAGGAGCGGCATGACGCGGTGAAGGCCGCCGGCGGCCTGCACATCATCGGCACCGAGCGCCACGAATCGCGTCGCATCGACAACCAGCTGCGTGGCCGTTCCGGCCGCCAGGGCGACCCGGGTTCTTCCCGTTTCTACCTGTCGCTGGAAGACAACCTGATGCGCATCTTCGCCTCCGACTGGGTGCAGAAGGCCATGCGCATGATGGGCATGAAGGAGGACGACGTCATCGAGGACCGCCTGGTCAGCCGCCAGATCGAGAAGGCGCAGCGCAAGGTGGAAGCCCACAACTTCGATATCCGCAAGAACCTGCTGGATTTCGACGACGTCAACAACGACCAGCGCAAGGTGATCTACGCCCAGCGCGACGAACTGCTGGACGCCGAGTCGGTCAAGGAGAACGTCGACGGCATCCTCGGCGACGTGGTCAACGAGATCGTGACCCGCTTCGTGCCGGCCGAATCGGTGGACGAGCAGTGGGACCTGCCGGGCCTGTAGGCCACGCTGGAGGCCGAGCTCGGCCTGGTCCTGGACCTGCAGGGCCTGTCGCGCACCAGCGAGGAGCTGGACGCGGAGGCGATCGAGCGCCATGTGCTGGATGCGGTGGTGGCGTTGTTCGCCCAGAAGGAGCAGCAGCTCGGCGCCGAGACCGCGCGCGCGCTGGAGAAGCACATCATGCTGACCGTGCTCGACCAGGGCTGGAAGGAGCACCTGGCGCGGATGGACTACCTGCGCCAGGGTATCCATCTGCGCGGCTATGCGCAGAAGCAGCCGAAACAGGAGTACAAGAAGGAGGCCTTCGAGCTGTTCTCGGAGATGCTGGACAACGTCAAGCGCCAGGTGGTCACCCTGCTGGCGCGCGTGCGCATCCGCAGCGAGGAGGAGGTCGCGGCGCTGGAAGCGCAGGAGCGTGCGCAGGCCGAGGCCAAGCTGCGCGCGGCGCAGTTCCAGCACGCCAATGCCGGCGGCTACGGCACCGAGGACGAGGTGGCCGGGATCACGGGCCAGCCGGCGCCGGTGGCGGCGGCCGCGGGCACCGTGACCCGCGAGGAGCCCAAGGTCGGCCGCAACGACCCTTGCCCGTGCGGCAGCGGTAAGAAGTACAAGCACTGCCACGGCCAGCTGGGCTGAGGCGGGGGGGGCGGCAACCGGGCCGGCCGCTGCATCCAGGGACGCCCCCGCAAGGGGGCATTCCTGTTTGGGGGGCTGTGATCGGACCCCATCTGGCCAGCGACCATGGCCGACAAGGCCGCATGCTGCCTGCAGGCTCCGCGGTCTGATCGGCTCGGCGCGTGCCATGCGCGGATGCACTGCGCTTGCCCGGGTCACGTGGGCCGGGGATGCCCCGGACACGGCCGCAGGCCCGCTCCGGGGCGGACCTGCGGTGGCGGCGACCGGCCCTGCACACGCCATCCCGGCGCGGGCTTTCCAAACCCGGCTACGGACTGTGGGACGACGGGCGGCCGCCGCCGCGAAGGCCGCCGGCCGCATCGGCGGGCGAGGCGGGCTGGCCGTCACGGCCGCGCATGCGCTGTGACCGTCATCGGGATTCGGTGCACCGCGATCGGGCGTAAAGCCGGGGAGGCTGCCGGCGCGGGCGTTGTCCCGGTTAAGCTCTGGGCATGGAGGCACCCTTGCGATCGATCCACGTGGTGGCCGGCGTCATCAGCGACGTCCGCGGCCGCATCCTGCTGACCCGCCGCGGCGAGGACAGCGACCTGGCCGGCCTGTGGGAGTTTCCCGGAGGCAAGCGCGAGCCGGGCGAGACCTCGCAGGCCGCGCTGGTGCGCGAGCTCGAAGAGGAGCTTGGCATCGAGGTGGAGGTGGGCGAACGCCTGATCGAAGTGCCGCAGCAGTATCCAAGCAAGCGCCTGCGCCTGGAGGTGTTCCGTATCGCGCGCTGGAAGGGCAGCCCGCGTGGACGCGAGGGCCAGGCCATGACCTGGGTCGACCCGGAGCGCCTTTCGCGCTACTCCATGCCGTCGGCGGACATCCCGGTAGTGGGCGTGTTGCGGCAGCCGGGCCTTTACCTGGTCACGCCGCCGCCGGCGGACGGCGTTCCTGCCTGGCTCGGGTCGCTGGAAGCAGCGCTGGCCCAGGGGGTGGGCAGGGTGCAGCTGCGCGCCCCCGGGCTGGGCGCCGACCAATGGCGCGCGCTGGCCCACGCGGCGCATGCGGCCTGCCAGCGTAGCGGCGCCGAACTGCTGCTCAACCGCGACATCGAGCTGGCGCGCGAACTTGGCACCGGCGTGCACCTGGGCAGCGAGCAGCTGCGCGAGCTCCAGCGGCGGCCGTTGCCACCCGGCCAGCGGGTGGCCGCCTCGTGCCATACGCTTGCCGAACTGCAGGCCGCACAGGCGCTTGGGTGCGACTTCGCGGTGCTCGGGCCGGTGCAGCCGACGGCGACCCATCCCGGCGCCAAGCCGCTGGGATGGGAGCGGTTCGCCGAGCTGCGACAGCACGTGGGCCTGCCCATCTACGCCATCGGCGGCCTCGGCCCGGACGACGTCGCGACCGCGCGCGGACAAGGGGCGCAGGGCATTGCCGCGATCCGGAGCCTATGGCCCTGAGGTCCCGCCGCGCGTAGCCGCCTCCGCCCGGCGCGCAGGCGGAACGTGTGCCTTCCGGCGGGCGGACGAGGGGGGATCCACCACGCCCGGCGCGCGCCGCGCGCGCGGGCGGGGCCGTTGGATCGCAGCGCCGACAGTCCAGACGGGGAAGCCGGACGGGTGCGGCGGGCGGGGCGGATGGGGGCGGATGGGGCGGATGGGGCTCCAGGCGTCGGTCCGGGCCGACGGCACGCGCGGCGCGCGGTGGGGTCCCCGGACGGCGGGCTGCGCCCGGCGGGCGACGGGAGCGACCCCGCTCCCTCGCTCCGCCTGGACGGTGCGCGCCACGGCGCTGCCCCCGGCCTGGCAGCGCAGAGCCTGCGGTGCCGTTACGGGGCCGGTACGTGGGTGCCGGCCATGTCCCGGTAGCGGCGGTCCAGGTCGGCGACGAGGGCGTCCAGGTGAGCGGGATCTCCATCGTTCAGGACCACGTCGTCGGCGATCGCCAGGCGCGCCTGGCGCGACGCCTGGGCGGCGATCATGCGTCCGGCCAGCTCCGCGTCGATGCCGTCGCGGCGCATCAGCCGGGCGTGCTGCAGCGCCTCGGGAGCGTCGACGACCAGGATCCGGTCCAGCCACGGGTAGACCGGATGGTGGCCCGGGCGCGGCTGGCCCGGTGCGTCGCTGCCTGCGGCCGGTGCGAGGTCCGGCGGAAAAGGGCGTGCAGGCATGCCGCCCTCGTCCCGCCGGTTCCAGGCCTCCGCCAGCAGCGGAATGGCGGCGATCGCATAGGGTCCCGGTGCCGCACGGCAGCGGGCCTCGAGCACGGTGCGGATGGCCGGATGGGTGATCGCTTCGAGGGCTTCGCGCGAGGCGGGGTCGGCGAAGACCCGTTCGCGCAGCCGCCGGCGGTCGAGGCTGCCATCGGCCTGCAGCACGTCCTTGCCGAACTGATCCGCGATGCGTGCCAGCGCCGGCTGGCCCGGCGCCACCACCTCGCGTGCCACCACGTCCGCATCGACCACGTGCACGCCCATCGCCTCGAAGCGCCGGGTCAGCTCGCTCTTGCCGGAGGCCACGCCGCCGGTCATGCCGATGATGAAGCCGCTCATGCCAATGGGGTCCTGCGTGGGCGTGGCGGGGCGCCGGTCACGTCGCCGCCGCCCGGGCCCGGGCGACCGGCTCAGCCAAGGCCGGCGTAGCGCTGGTAGGCGTCCACCATCGGCTCGCCCCAGAAGAAGAAGATCCAGCCGGCGATCGCCAGGTACGGGCCGAACGGGATCGGCGTGGCCCGGTCGCGCCCTTTGTAGGCCAACCACGCCGAGCCGACCACCGCGCCGACCACCGAGGACAGCAGGATGATCGGCAGGATGCCCTTGAGTCCGCACCATGCGCCGAGCGCGGCCAGCAGCTTGAAGTCGCCGTGGCCCATGCCCTCCTTGCCGGTGAGCTGCTTGAACAGCCCCCACACGCTCCACAGCGACACGTAGCCGGCGATCGCGCCCAGCAGTGCGGGTTTGGCCGGCATGTAGAGGTTGTCGAGGCTGGCGATCAGGCCCAGCCACATCAGCGGCAGGGTCAGCTGGTCCGGCAGCAGGCGGGTGCGCAGGTCGATGCCCGACAGCGCGACCAGGAACCAGGTCAGCAGCATGGCGCCGAAGCCCTGCCATCCGAAGCCGAAGCGCCACGCGCACAGGACGGTGAGCACGCCGGTCAGCAGTTCCACCAGCGGGTACTGCGGCGAAATGGGCTGGCCGCTGTAGCGCGAGCGTCCGCGCAGCAGCACCCAGCTCAGGACCGGGATGTTCTCCCACCACTTCAGCCTGTCGCCGGTGACCGGGTCATGCGACGGTTCCACCACCACGCCGGGCGGCGGCGGATCGTAGATCTCCGGCTGCTCGAGCACCTCGCGCGCGTCGCGCTTCCACTCCCATTCCAGCCGTCGCGGCAGGCGCAGGATGACCACGTTGAGGAAACTGCCGACCGCCAGCCCCACGCCGGCAACAAGCGGATAACCCAGGAGGGGCTGCTGGTCCAGGAACGCCATGCCGCGGATTCTTCCTCAGATCACCGACGCCAGCTTGAAGATCGGCAGGTACATGCCGATCACCATGCCGCCGACAAGGACGCCGAGGATCACCATGATCAGCGGCTCGATGAGGCTGGCCAGGGCATCCACGGCGTTGTTGACTTCCTGCTCATAGTACTCGGCGACCTTCTGCAGCATCGTGTCCAGGGCGCCGGCCTCCTCGCCGATGGCCGCCATCTGGATCACCATGTGCGGGAACAGGTTGGTCTGCTTCATCGCCAGGTTCATCGGGTAGCCGACGGCCACGTCGTCACGCACGCGCAGCACCGCCTTCTCGTACACCGAGTTGCCGGTGGCGCCGGCAACCGAGTCCAGCGCCTCGACCAGCGGTACGCCCGCGCGGAAGGTGACCGCGGTGGTGCGTGCGAAGCGCGCGATCGCGCTGTTGTGCATGATCTGGCCCAGCACCGGGATCTTGAGCACCAGCCGGTCCAGCAGGTGCTGCATCCGCGGCGAGCGCTTGTACGCGAAGATGAAGCCGAACAGGCCGCCCACGGTAACCAGCAGCATCAGCCACCAGTAGGACACCATGAAGTTCGAGGCCGCCACGATCGCCTTGGTGAAGGCCGGCAGGTCGGCGCCGAAGCCCTTGAACACTTCCTCGAACTGCGGGATCACGAACACCAGCAGGATCGCGCTGACGATGATCGCCACGGCGATGGTCATCGCCGGATAGAACAGGGCCTTCTTGATCTTGCCCTTCAGCGACTCGATGTTTTCCTTGTACGTCGCGATCGTGTCCAGCACGGTCTCGAGCACGCCCGCGCTCTCGCCGGCGCGCACGAGGTTGCGGTACAGCTCGTCGAACTGGACCGGATGCCGGCTGATCGCCTCGTGCAGCGAGGAGCCGCCCTCGATGTCGGTGCGGATGGCATCGATCAGGTTGCGCATGCGCGGGTTCTTGTGGCCCCCGGAGATGATCTCCAGCGCGCCGACGATGGGCACGCCGGACTTCATCATCGTCGCCATCTGGCGGCTGAAGAAGGCGATGTCCTTGGGCGACACCGGGCTGCCGGCCTGGCCGAAGAGCGGCTTGGGCTTGGGCTTGACCACTCCGGGCGTGATGCCCTGGCGACGGAGTTCGGCACGCAGCATGTTGGCGTTCTTCGCCGGCTGCTCGCCCTTCATCTTCACGCCCCGCTTGTCTGTTCCCTCCCAGACGAAGGGGACGAGCTGGCTGGTGGCCCGGTTGACGGGCACGGATTTCCTGACAGCGGTACGGGACGCGGACATGCTCTGGTCTCCCCCGCCGGCATCCCCATGCCGGCACGAAGCCGCATGGTAGCGGGTAATCCCGTGGCAGGCACGCGGCCAGTGCACGGTTTGTGGGATGCGTCGCCAACCGGCCCGGCAGCCGGGTGCGCCAGCGTGCACGGCTGCGCCAGGGCGGTCCGGAGCGGCCGCCGCGCAAGCCGTGGCAGGTCTTTGCGTACCCGGTCCATGCGCCACGCGTTGCACTCATGCTTATGGTGCGGCAGCGAGCACCGCCAACCACCCGGCCCCGGGAAATGGCCCATGGCGCGGCGGGCCGCCCAGGTGGACGGCGATGCGATTCCGACATCGCCTGACATTTCGCGTCACTTTTTGACCCGCAGGCTTCTTTGCCGGATGTGCGGTCCATCACGCAGGGCTTGTGCCGGGCAGCGCGGAGTTTGCAACGCAACGTTGCTAAGATGCCGCTGCAGGCCGCACGCCGGAAAGTTGGCACGTTACCTGCGTGATCCCAGGCACGTGATCATGGATCGCGGGCCTGCGTCAAAACGGGGCATGGGTGAGCAAGCCGCCCCAACACCAACCGCTCTAGGGGAATCAACATGAAGAAGCAGCAGGGCTTTACCCTGATCGAACTGATGATCGTCGTTGCGATCATCGCCATCCTGGCCGCCATCGCGCTGCCGGCGTATCAGGACTACACCATCCGCTCGCAGGTGTCCGAAGGCGCCACCCTGATGGCCGGTGCCAAGGTCGGCGTGACCGAGTTCTGGTCCGACAAGGGACGTTTCCCGGACAACAATACGTCGGCTGGTGCTCCCGACGCGGACGCTATCACGGGCACTTACGTGACCCAAGTCGCTGTTGGCGACGAGGGCGTGATCACCGCGACCTACGGCAATAACGTTAACGCGAAGATTAAAGATGGTACTTGCTCTATCACCCCGAAGGATGGTGGTGGCAGCGTGGTGTGGGCGGGTACCTGCAGCTTCGCCGAGAAGTGGCGTCCGTCGGCGTTCCGCGGTGGCGATGCCGGTGCCGGTGCCGGTGCCGGTGGCGGTGGCTAACGATAACTGATCGTTTGCCGCAGAAAAGCCCGGGAACCCCCCGGGCTTTTTTTCTGACGGCCTCCGTATGATTGGGTCGTTGGGAGTAGGCGTAGTGACCTACGCACTGGGGCACCATTGAGAATCCTCCGACACCCGCTTGGGCCGCAGGCCGGAGCGGCTGGCATCCTCCTGCTGGCGGCCGTGGCCGCCTGGTTCCTGTACGCCCAGGCCAGGGGACTGACCTGGCAGTTCGATGACCTGATCAACCTGCGTGGCCTGGGGCGGGCCAGCACTGCCGACGGGGTCATCGGCTTCGTCTTCGGGGGCATCGCCGGCCCGGGCGGACGCCCGCTGGCGCTGGCCACCTTCCTCGCCGACTACGCCGCCTGGCCGTCCGACCCGTGGGTGATGGTGCGGCATACGCTGGTCTGGCACCTGATGACCGGCGGCCTGGTCTTCATGTTCTTCCTGGCGGTCTTCCGCCAGCGTGCCGCATGGGCAGCGCGGGCGATGCCGCTGGCCGCCCTGGCCGCCGCCGCCTGGCTGCTGATGCCGATGCACGCCAGCGGCATCCTCATGCCGGTCCAGCGCATGACGGTGCTCTCGGGCTTCCTGGTGATGGCCACGCTGGTCGCCTACGTGAATCTGCGCACCAGGCTGGCCGGCAGGGACGGCGTCCTCGCACCGGCCTGCCTGGCCGCGGTCTGCGGCGCGGGCCTGGGGCTCTCCTACCTGGCCAAGGAGAACGGCCTGCTGCTGCTGGCGTTCATCCCGGTGGTCGAATGGGTCCTGTTGCCGGCACTGGCGGCCCCGGGACCGCGACCGCTGTGGCGGTGGGGCCTGCGGCTTTCATTCGCGGCCGTGCCGCTGGCCCTGGCCTGGCGGATGTGGGACACCTGGGCGCGGATGCAGGTCCGTTACACCTACGACCGCGAGTTCAGCCTCGCCGAGCGGCTGGCGAGCGAGGCGGTGATCCTCTGGGAGTACCTGCGCCACCTGCTGATCCCTCGCGCCTCGGCGATGGGGCCCTTCCATGACGGCCATGCGGTGTGGAACTGGGGATCCGCTGCGCCGTGGTTCGCCGTCGCCGCGCTGGCCGCGCTGCTGGTCGCGCTGGTCGTCCGGGTGCGGAGGGGCGGCGGACCGGTGGCGCGCATGGCGCTGTTCGCGCTGGCGTTCTTCCTCGCCGCGCACATGATGGAGTCGACGGTGATTCCGCTGGAGCTGTACTTCGAGCACCGCAACTACGTCGCCGCGCTGGGCGTGGCGGGGTTGCTGGTGGTGCTGGGGGATGCGGCGTTCGCCAACGCCTCGCGCAAGTCCGTGGTCGTGGCAGTGGCCGGCCTGTTCGGGCTCTACCAGATCCTCATGCTGCAGCAGGTCACGTCCATGTGGGGCAACCGGCTTCTGGCCGGGGAAATCTGGCATCAGATGAATCCGGCCTCGGGACGGGCGGCCCAGCATCTTTCGTGGCTGTACCGGCAGTACGACTTCGATGATGCGGCGATCGCCGTGCTTGACCGTTTCGCCTCCTCCAGCCCGGGGCGGGTCGACATCCGCCTGCAGGCGCTCAACGTGGCCTGCCGGACCAGCTCGGAAGTGGCGCTCGGGGACAGGCTGGAACGGCTCATCGAGGAGGTGCCGGGACTGCGCAATCCGGCCGGGATCGCCGGATCGATCGGCCGGCTCGGCGGAGCGATCCGCGCCGGCGACTGCGCGGGCATCGCCCCGGACCGCTACGAAGCGTTCCTGGTGGCGCTGATGGGCAACCCGCGCATGCAGCGGCTTCCACGGGTCAGGCACCACATCGACCACGAGCTGGCCGCCATGGCCCTGGTCCGCGGCGACCATGCGGCGCGCCTGGCCCACCTGCGCCAGGCGTTCGACGATTACCCCAGCCTGTCCGGTGCCCAGCTTGTGGCGACCTTGCTCTTCAGCCAAGGCCGCAGTGACGAGTCAATTACATGGATTGACCACGCGTTGGCGAAGTCGCCGGACCGACTGTCGCGACGCGCCTGGAGCGTGACTCTAGGTAGCCTGCGCCAAGCCATCGTCGACATCGAACGCATGCGGCGGGCTGCCGTCGAGGATAGCGATGCGAGATCGGGACCTTAACCAATGAAGCGTGCAGCCGATCTCCGCACGGTCTGGGAGTTGATTACTCCGCACGATCGTAGACGGGCTCTTGGAGTAATGGCGCTCGTGATCCTCATGGCGCTGCTCGAGACGGCTGGCGTCCTTTCGATCGTGCCGTTCCTCACTGTCATCAGCCGTCTTGATGCCATCATCGAGAAGCCTTGGCTACATGCTGCCTATCAGGTCATGGGCTTCCAAGATCCCGTCTCGTTCGCGTTCGCCCTGGGCATCCTGACCATCGCCTTCGTGTCGTTCTCATCGGCGATCAAGGTCTTCGTGCAGCACGCCCTGAACCGGTTCGTGCACCTCCAGCGGCACTCGATCAGTTCGCGCCTCCTGCGGCACTACTTGCACCAGCCATATCCGTTCTTCCTGCAGCGAAATTCGGCGGATTTGGCCAAGAGCATCCTGTCCGAGTCGGACCAGCTGGTGTTCAATCTGATGCAGCCGATGGCTCAGATGGTGTCCCAGGCTGCGGTCGTCGTGGCGGTCGTCATCCTTATGGTGGTGTTCGATCCACTGATCGCGATGTTCGCGATCCTGATGGTCGGCAGCCTCTATGGGCTGGTCTATGCCGCGGTGAGGAAGCGCCTGGAGCGTATTGGCGCCGGGCGCATGCAGGCCAATCGCGAGCGGTACCAGGCCTGCAACGAAGTCTTTTCAGGAATCAAAGTGATCAAGGTATCGCAGGCCGCGCCGGCGTATATGGGTCGCTTCGACGTGGCATCCCGGCTCTACTCCCGCAACCTCGCAGCCAGCGACACCCTGTCGCAAACACCGCTCTACTTGGTCGAGGCCGTCGGATATTGTTGTCTCATCATTGTGGCGCTCGTGCTGCTATCGCGATCGAACGATGTAGCGGGCGTCCTGCCGGCGCTAGGTCTGTACGGCTTTGCCACATATCGCATACTGCCAGCAGCCCAGATCATGTACCGGGGCTTTGCGAAGCTCCGATTTTCATCCGCCGCGCTGGCCGCGATTCATGCCGACCTCATGGCCGACCAGGAGGAGGCGGACACTTCGCAGACCACCAAGTCGCTCCAGCCTGCACACTCGATCCGCTTGCAGGGGGTGGCGTTCACGTATCCCGGAGCGGTGAAGCCAACCTTCCGGAAGCTGGAGCTTGAGATCCCGGTGGGTGCGAGCATCGGCATCGTCGGTCAAAGCGGTGTGGGCAAGAGCACTCTGATGGATATCCTCCTTGGCCTGCTGCACCCGGACGAGGGCGCCTTGCTGGTGGATGGGAAACCCCTGGCCGATGACGACATTGCCGCCTGGCAGAGGGCGGTCGGCTATGTCCCGCAGGAAGTTTTCCTTATGGACGCCACCATTGCGGAGAACATCACCCTTGGTGTGCCTCGGGATCGCATGGACATGGAGCGCTTGCAGGAAGCGGCACGTATTGCCCAGATTCATGATTTCATCGCCCACGAGCTGCCCGAGGGATACGAAACCTTCGTGGGTGAGCGAGGTACGCGGCTATCGGGCGGGCAACGGCAGCGCCTTGGAATTGCGCGCGCGCTGTATCGCAATCCACCCGTGCTGTTACTAGATGAGGCTACGAGCGCGCTGGATGCTGAAACCGAACTGCGCGTGTTGGACGGACTGCTGAAAAGTTCGTCTCGACGAACCATCATCTCGATATCTCACAACCGTGAGTCGCTGGCCGGATTCGACCGGGTGGTGGACGTCACTGGTCTCGGCGAGGGGGCGCATAGTCATGGGGATTAAGCCGATTGCCAGGATGTTGAAGCGTGGCGTTGAGTCGATGTTGGGCGTCGCGATCTACCGCACGCTTCCTCATGGTGTCTCGTTTCTCGCTGACCTGGAGAGGCTGTACACCCAAGTACGGGTTGAGCGTATATTCGACGTGGGCGCCAACATTGGTCAGTCGCTAGCCGAGTTCCGCGAATGGTGTCCAAGGGTAGAGGTCCACTGCTTCGAGCCCAGTTCGGCGAACCACGCAGCGCTGTGCCGCAACGCTGCGGGCATGCGGGGCGTCCAAGTGCACTGCTTGGCCCTGAGCGATGTGGTCGGGACCAGCAGCCTCCTGCTCGCGGATTCGCCGCGGATGCACCGGCTAGGGCCAGCTGAAGGCTGCGCTAGCGAAGCTGTCGAAGTGACAACACTCGATGGGTTCTGCGCAGGCAGATCCATCGATACGATTTCCATCCTCAAGATTGATACGGAAGGTCATGACCTGAAGGTCATGCAGGGCGCGGACGGCTTGCTCCGCAGGCAGGCCATCGACTTCCTGGTCTGCGAGGCAGGGGGACAAGCGTCCTCCACCTCGCACGTACCTATGCGCTTGATCATGGACTACATGGACGCGAGGGGTTACCTGCTGTTCGGCATGTACGAGCAGAAGCACGAGTGGACTGAGGGCAGAATCCACCTCCGCCGGGTAAACCTCGCGTTCGTGTCCGGTCGCGTAGCCGCCACCGTCAAGACGGACCGCAGATAGCAATGAGTAGATCCGGAGGCGCGGCGGCTCCTGCTTGTTCGATCATCATTCCGGTGTACAACGATCCGGACGGATTGGACCGTTGCCTGGCAGCACTTGCTCGGCAACGCTTTCCGATCGAAGCAGTGGAGGTCATCGTCGTGGATAACGGTTCGCGGGCGTCACCCGCGAACGTCGTGGCCAGGTACGGTTTTGCCACCCTCATCGAGGAGTTCGAGCCGGGTTCCTATGCCGCGCGCAATGCCGGAGTCGGTAGGGCGACAGGCCCGGTTCTGGTCTTCACCGACGCCGATTGCGTGCCACATGAGGACTGGCTGGGCAATTTGCTCGAGCGGTTCTCCAGTGACCCTGCCATCGAAGCCATCGGTGGCGAGGTCAGCCTCGTGGCGTCGAGCAATCCGACTGCGGCGGAGGCCTACGAGAAAGTCTTCGGCTTCCGACAATCCAAGTACATCAGTGAGAACGGATTCGCCGTTACCGCAAACCTGGCCATCAAGCGCGCGACCTTCGACAGGATTGGCTGGTTCAGCCCGGCCGTTAAGTCCGGCGGCGACCGCGACTGGGGGCATCGACTACACATGGAGGGTGGACGGATCGAGTACGCCGCGGCGGCGGTCGTGTACCACCCGGCGCGGGCGACGTTGAGGGAACTGATCCACAAGCGACGCCGGGTGCAGGCGGGTCGCGTGGCCGTTCCCCGCCTGGCAGAGCGGTTCCCGGAGTGGCGGCCGAAACGTGACAGCCGGTATCCGGCAGGCTGGAAGATGGGCTGGGCGTTGCTCTCCACACCGGGAACACTTGGATTGACCCGCCTTGGCGGCCTGCAGGCTATCGCGGTTGCTTTCCTTCTGCTCGTAGTCGGTCGATTTGAGCGCGTCCGGCTTGGGATGGGGGGGGCGGCAGTGCGATGACCCAACCTGTAGCGACCCAAGGTCTCACCGTCCTGACCTTCGGCACCTTCGACGTGCTGCACCTAGGCCACCTGCGCATCCTGGAACGCGCCGCCGGGCTGGGCGGACGCCTGGTCGTCGGCGTGTCTTCCGATGCCCTCAATCTGGCCAAGAAGGGGCGCCAGCCGGTGTTTCCCGAGGCCGAGCGCATGCGCCTGGTCGGGGCACTGCGCTGCGTCAGCGAGGTGTTCCTCGAGGAATCGCTGGAGCGCAAGCGCGAGTACCTGCTGGCCCATCGCGCCGATGTGCTCGCCATGGGCGATGACTGGCGCGGACGCTTCGACGAATTCGGCGATGTCTGCAGGGTCGTCTATTTCGAGCGCACCCCGGCGATCTCGACCACTGCGCTGATCGAGAAGATCCGCCTCTAGCAGGCCCCGCCAATGTGCAGCCGGAGGCGCGCGAGGCAGCGGCGCGCCGCCGCGCCGTCGTCGAGCCCGGCGTATAGCGCCGAGCGGATGCGGAGGTGGTCGGGCCCGTGCACCTTCCAATAGCCGGCCGGGTCATGCAGGGCCTGCCCCAGCGTCGACAGCAGCGCGGGCAGGTCCGCGGCGACCGGGCCGAACCGGTACTCCGGCCCGAACGAAAAGCCTTTCCGGAAGGGCGGTGGCACGTCCAGGAATACGGCAGGGCGGTCGAGCAGGAGGTAATCGAAAGCGATCGATGACCAGTCGCAGATCATCGCGTCGCTGGCCAGCAGGATGGCTTCGGTATCCGGATAGCGGCTGCCGGGCAGATGGATGATTCCGGGCAGCTGCGTCTGCGCACCGTCGCCGGTGTTGAGGTGGCTGCGCACCAGCACCGTCGCACCGTGCGCGCAGGCCAGGGTGGAAAGCGAGGCCAGGAATTCCCGCTCGCCGTGGCCGAACGGGTAGATGCTGCGCCCCAGCTGGTCCTGCGCCCAGGTCGGCGCGAACAGGATGACCTTGCGACCAGCGTCGATGCCGAGCGAGCCGCGCAGCCGGTGCCCGCTGCCGTCATCGGCCACCAGCCGGTCGGTGCGGGCGTAGCCGGTGGCCACGACGCGGGCGCGGTCGAAGCCGAAGCGGTCCACGTACAGCGCGGCGCATGCTTCCGAAGCCACCCAGGTTTCGTCGTAGCGGTGCTGCACGCGGAAGTCGTCGGCGTCGAATCCCTTGAACGGGATGCCGTGCCACACATCGAAGAAGCGCAGGCCGGCCCGGCGATAGGCCGGCTGCAGGGGTTGCAGCGAATGCAGCCCGTGGTCGCTGACCAGGGCGAGGGCATGGGCCAGCAGGCGTGCGCAGGCCGGGCTGGCGGCGTGGCAGGTCTCCACGCCCGCGCGCTGCAGCTCGCGCAGGTAGCCGCGGTCCATGCTGAGGAACACCGGCCGCGGCCCCCCCTGCGCGACGAGGGCCCGGTGGATGGCCAGCAGGTTGCCGTTGAGCTTGTGCCCGTAAAGTGCCACGACTGGATCCCTGCGCCGGGTGGCCCGGCGCCACCCGAGCCCGGCCAGCGCCTGGACCAAGAAGCCAGCCAGCAGCAGCCAGTGGAGCGGACGCGCGCGGTCGACCTTCATGCGCGTGCGGCGGCAAGCCCGCGGTCCAGCGCCGCCAGCAGTGCCGTGTCGAAGCGGTCCCAGCCGAAGCCCTGGGCAAACCCGCGGGTGGATTCGCGCAAACCGGCGCGATCCGAGGCGAGCAGCTCGCAGACCTGCCGGCTGAACGCGTCGTAGTCCCCCGGCGCGACCAGCCGCCCGCTGGTCCGGTCGGCGACCGCGTCCGGGACGCCTCCGGTGGCGAACGCCACCGTCGGCAGGCCGTGCGCCGCCGCCTCCACCGCCACCATGCCGAACCCCTCCACGTCCCCCGGCACGTGCCGCACCGGGAAGACGTGCAGGTCGGCCGCGGCATAGGCCTGCGACAGTTCCCGGTCATCGCACGGGCCCAGCACCACGACGTGCTCGGCCATCCCTGCACGCGCGATCGCCTGGTCCAGGCGCCGGCGCGGATCGGTCCGCGAGCGGTTGAGGGCATCCGGCGCGTTGTCGCCGATGATCACCAGGCGCACATCCGGATGCGAGAGCGCGATGCGCGGAAGGCTGTGCTCGATGAACTCCGCGATGCCCTTGCGCCCGGTCAGGCGGCCCACGCTGAGCAGGAGCGGGCCATCGCCCAGCGCCGATCGCAGGGGGAGCGGTTCGCCGGTGCCATCGCCCGCCGGCGGCAGGTGGGTGCCGGGGTGGACCACGGCGATGTTGCCGCCGGCCACGCCCAGGTCCCGGGCAATGGCGGCGGTATTGGCGCTGTTGGCCACGGCCAGCCCGAGCCGGCGCATGCACGGCACCCAGGCGGCCCGGTACGCCGGATGGCGCGTGACCAGGTCCAGGCCATGCACATAGGCCCCGCTGGCGCCACCGCAGCGTCGGGCTGCCAGCGCGGCGATCGGCGCGGTGAGGCCGCTGCCGGCCAGAACCAGCCGCGCCGGCCGCGAGGTGGCTGCCCACGTCGCCCGCACCGCGCCGGCCAGGAAGACCGGTAGGCTGGCGGAGGGCACTTCGCGCACCTCGATCCCCTGGGGCAGGAAGCGCGCGCATCCTGCCGGTCCCACCACCGTCAGCGCGAAGCGGCGCGAGAGCGCGATGGCCACATGGAGGTTGAGGCGTTCCATGCCTCCACGCAGCGGCGGCAGGTTGCGGGTGACCAGGACGGCCCGTTCCCGGGCCTGGCCGCCGTCAGCCGTCACGGTCGTCGCTGCGCGCGGCCAGGTAGGTGAGATTGGTGATCTGCTCGGAGATGAGCCCGATCAGGAAAATGATCACCGACGCGCTGAACAGCAGCAGGCTCATGTTGGTGAACCGGTGCGCGGTGAAGTACGTGTAACCGTAGTAGCTCAAGCCGGTCAGGAAGAACGCCGCCGCCACCGGTGCGAACAGCTTGAGCGGCGAGTAGAGCGTGGCGATCTTGAAGATGATCAGCAGGAAGCGCACGCCGTCGCGTAGCGGGCGGATGTGGCTGGTCCCGATGCGCCTGGCGACCGGGATCGGTTCGTAGGCCACCGCGTAGGCGCTGCGGAAGAAGGCCATGGTGCTGGTGGTGGGGTACGAGAAGCCGTTGGGCAGCAGGTGCAGGAACTCGCGGAACTTCGCCGCCCGTACCACCCGGAATCCGGAGGTGAGGTCCTTGACCTCGAAATTGGTCATGCGGCTGGCCAGCCAGTTGTAGAAGGTATTGGCCATGCCCCGGCTGACGCCGGCCTGGCCCGACCAGTCGCGCGCACCGACCACCATGTCGTAGCCCTCGTCGAGCTTCTCCAGCAGGCGCGGGATGCAGGCCGGATCATGCTGGCCGTCGGCGTCCATGAACACCAGGATCTCGCCGGTCGCGTGGCGCGTGCCGCGCTTGATCGCCGCGCCGTTGCCCATCGAATACGGACCGCCGACCACGCGCGCGCCATGCGCCCTGGCGACCTCGGCGGTGGCGTCCGTCGAGCCGTCGTCGACCACGATCAGCTCGGCGTCCGGCATGGCGCTGCGCATGGCCGGGAGCGTCGCGCGCAGTCCGTCGGCCTCGTTCTTGGCAGGCAGGATGATGCTGATGGTAGGCAAGTCGGCTCCCCGGGCCATGGTGCAGGCAGATAGTAGCCCAATGTCCCGGCCCGGCATTGCGACCGGTGGCGCAAACGTGCCGGTGGCCTACCTCTCCACCACGCGCCGCGGGCGTCCACTGCGGGCGTCCACCAGCAGGACGGCCTCCTCGCCGCGGGCCATCACCGGCACCGCCCGCAGCCCGCCGTGCGTGCCGTCGGCGGGCTGGGCACGGGCCAGCATCGCCGGCACCACCTCCGCGTAGGGAACGAACCACTGCGGCAGCACGTGCTGGTCGCGACCCCGCTCCAGGAAGGCCGTCAGGAGCTCACCGCGTTCCTGCGGCGAGGCCGGCGGCAGGACGCCGGCCAGTACCGGCCCGGACCAGGAAAGGCGGCGCCATTCCGGACGGCTCGCCATGGCCAGGTCCGCCGGGTCGACCTCGTTGGCGAAAACGAGGTTGAAGCGCACGTCACTGCCGATCAGGAACACCGGCCGCGCCAGCCAGAGGGTGTGGAGGCCATAGAGCAGGAACGCGGCCTGCACCAGGGAGATCGTCGCCAGGTCCCGGCGCAGGCCCGGCTTGGCGGCGCGGTACACGGCCAGGGTCAGCAGCGGGCCGGCGGTGACGTCCACCGCCAGCATGATCCCCATGAGCCGGTCCAGCCCCGCGATCCGCCACAGGCCATGCGGGTACCACAGCAGCAAGGCGGCCGCGGCGATGGCGGAGATCACCACGGCACTGAGCAGGAGGTGGAGGGCGGCGGCTTTCCAGCGGGTCATGGGTGCGGTTGGCGCAGCGTCGGGGGCGGGCGGCCGCAATCTTGGGCACGGCGCCGGCGCGGTTCAAGCAGCCGCAGCCGCCGCCTCCCATGGCGCGCCATCCCGGGCGGGGCAACCGGGACGTACCGCACAGGCATCCCCGGCAGGGGGCGCGTTGCGCTATCTTCTGCCGGTACCCGGGGGGATCCGCTCGATGAACGCCGCAGCCACTGCCAATCTTGTCGGTATCACCGGCATCGCCCGTCGCCTGGTCCAGGACGGCGCCCTGGACGAGGCCGCGGCGCGCACGGCCATGGCCCAGGCAGCCGAGGCCAAGGTGCCGCTGGCGCAGTTCATCGCCGACCGCAAGCTGGTGGCGGCGGCGCAGCTGGCGGCGGCCAACGCGGTGGAATTCGGCGTACCGCTGCTGGACGCGTCGGCCTTCGATCCGTCGCAGAACGCGATGAAGCTGGTCAGCGACGAACTGGTGCAGAAGCACCACGTGCTGCCGCTGTTCAAGCGCGGCGGCAAGTTGTTCGTGGGCATCAGCAACCCGACCCAGACCGGCTCGCTGGCGGAGATCCAGTTCCACACCAACCTGGTGGTGGAGCCGATCCTGGTGGACGAGGACCAGATTCGGCGCACCCTGGAGCAGTGGCAGAACGCCAACGCCCAGCTCGATGGGGGGCTGGACGACGACGAGGACGGCCTGGAGAACCTGGACGTCACCGGCGGCGACGAGGACGGCGGCAGCGACTCGGGCGTGGACGCCAAGGGCGACGACACGCCGGTGGTCAAGTTCGTCAACAAGGTGCTGGTGGACGCGATCCGCCGCGGCGCCTCGGACATCCATTTCGAGCCCTACGAGACCGACTACCGGGTGCGCCTGCGCATCGACGGCCTGCTCAAGACCGTGGCCCGCGCGCCGGTCAAGCTGAGCCAGCGCATCGCCGCGCGCCTGAAGGTCATGGCCCAGCTGGACATCGCCGAGAAACGGGTGCCGCAGGACGGCCGCATCAAGCTCAACCTGTCCAAGAGCAAGCAGATCGACTTCCGTGTCAGCACCCTGCCCACCCTGTTCGGCGAGAAGGTGGTGCTGCGCATCCTCGACGGCAGCGCAGCCAAGCTCGGCATCGACAAGCTCGGCTACGAGCCGGACCAGCAGAAGCTGTTCCTGGAGGCCATCCACAAGCCCTACGGCATGGTGCTGGTGACCGGCCCGACCGGCTCGGGCAAGACGGTGTCGCTGTACACCGCGCTGGGCATCCTCAACGACGACACCCGCAACATCTCCACCGCCGAGGATCCGGTGGAAATCCGCCTGCCCGGCGTCAACCAGGTGCAGCAGAACAACAAGCGCGGCATGACCTTCGCCGCGGCCCTGCGCAGCTTCCTGCGCCAGGACCCGGACATCATCATGGTCGGCGAGATCCGCGACCTGGAAACGGCGGAAATCGCGATCAAGGCCGCGCAGACCGGCCACATGGTGCTCTCCACCCTGCACACCAACGATGCGCCGCAGACGATCGCGCGCCTGATGAACATGGGCATCGCGCCCTACAACATCACCTCCTCGGTGACCCTGGTGATCGCCCAGCGACTGGCGCGGCGCCTGTGCACCCGCTGCAAGCGGCCGGTGGACATCCCGCGCAACGCGCTGCTGGCCGAAGGCTTCACCGAGGCCCAGGTCGAGGCCGGTTTCACCGTGTACGAGGCGGTCGGCTGCGACGAGTGCACCGAGGGCTACAAGGGGCGCACCGGCATCTACCAGGTGATGCCGATGAGCGAGGAGATCCAGGCCATCGTCCTTGCCGGCGGCAACGCGCTGCAGATCGCCGAGGTGGCGGACAGGGCGGGCATCAACGACCTGCGCAAGTCGGCACTGAAGAAGGTGCGCGACGGCCTGACCAGCCTGGCCGAGATCAACCGCGTCACCAAGGACTGACCGCGTCGCTCCCGGGAATGGGCGTCCGCTGTCCGGCGTCCCCCGGCAGGGCGTGCGACTCGCCCAGCACCACCAGCTTCGGATGCGCGCGCACCTCCTGGTCCAGCCACTCGCGCACCGCGGCCAGCCACGCAAGCCATGTTTTCCTCAAACCGTCCGGGTCGTGTTCCGGCATCCGGCTGTGCAGGCGGCCGGGTGCCCGGCGTCGTATGGGCAAATTCCTACGGAACGCAGCGGATTCCCCCGCTTTCATCGCGGCCGGATGCCGGGCCATGCTCGGCCCATGGACATGCGCGTTTCCACACTTCATCCGACGATGCGTGGCCGCCCGGGCGGGCGCCACTGCGGGGCTGCCCAGGGGCACGGGCAGGTCTTCCAGGTCAGCGTGGTCACGCGCAACCGGATGGCGTGCTTCGCCGACTTCCACGTGGCCTGGACCGCGGTGCGCGCGTTCCTTGATCCGGCGGCCCTCGGCGACAGCCGCCTGCTTGCCTGGGTATTGCTTCCGGACCGGGTGGCCTGGCTGCTGGAGGGCGGCCGGCAGATGCCGATGGAGAAGGCCGTCAGCCGCATGAAGTCGCTCAGCGCGGTGCAGGTCAACCGGACCCTGTTCCGGGCCGGGCCCTTGTGGGAGGCGGGCTTCAGCGCGAGCGCGCTTCCCGCGGGGGACGACCCGCGCCAGGCGGCCCGTCGCCTCATCGTCCAGCCGCTGCAGGCCGGACTGGCCGATGAGGTCATGGACTATCCGTTCTGGGACTGCGTCTGGCTCTGAGCCTGCCCGCGCCGGGCATGCGGGCGTCCGCAAACCGGGGTCGGCATCGGCGGGGCCGCGGCTGGCCAGGCCAGCGGTCCCGCACGCGCGGATAGCGGCTGCGGCACCCGCGTTGCCCTGCCGCCTGGCCGCACCGGTGGACCTGGCGGCCCGTCACCCAGGCCAGCCGGCGCCGATCGCCCCCGTCCGGGCTCCGGGCCCGCGCGCCGGTGGCGTCCAAGGCCGCGGGGCCGCGCGCAGCGGTCCTGCGTGTGCGGGGCTGGCCGGGCGTCGCGCGAACCGTCATGCTTGGCGACTTTGACGCCGCCGGCCACCGACGATGTTCAGCATTCCGATACGCGTGTACTGGGAAGATACCGACGCCGGCGGCGTGGTCTACCACGCGCGCTACGTGGCCTTCCTGGAACGCGCGCGCAGCGATGCGCTGCGGGCGATGGGGCGGGGCCAGCAGGCCTTGAAGGAGGCCGGGCTGGTGTTCGCGGTCCACTCGATGCGCATGGATTTCCTGCGGCCGGCCCGGTTGGACGACCTGCTCGAGGTGACCGCCGAGGTGGCGCACCTGGGCCGGGCCAGCGTGGTGTTTGCCCAGCGCGTCGTACGCGAAGGGCAGACGCTGCTGCAGGCCGAGGTGAAAGTGGCATCCCTGCGGGCGGCCGATTTCCGGCCCTGCCCGATGGATGCCGTTTTGTTGGAGGAACTCCAGGCGATGCAGGCCGGTCCCAGGACCTGAGCCCGCCGCCGCAAACGGGAGCCCGGTGCTCCCGCCCATGTACCAGAGAAGCCATTGAGGAACGAAGGATGATCGGATCGAGCCTGGCCCTGCTGGCCGCCGTGGTCGAGGCCCTGCCCCCGGATGCGGCGGCGACGGCCACGGAGGCGGCAGCGGCCGTCACCCACGGCGGCATCAACTACCTGGACCTGATGCTGCGCGCCAGCCTGCCGGTCAAGCTCATCGTGCTGCTGCTGCTGGCGGGCTCGCTGATCAGCTGGGTGATCATTTTCCGCAAGCTCGGCAGCTTCAAGCGTGCCGACCAGGAAGCGGACGAGTTCGAGAACCGGTTCTGGTCCGGTGCCGACCTGGGCAAGCTGTACGCCGCGGCCACCGACCGCAACCGCGTGGTCGGCGGGCTGGAGGCGATCTTCGAGGCCGGCTTCCGCGAGTTCACCCGCCTGCGCGACAAGCGCCGCCATGACGGCCGCGCCCAGCTCGAGGGCGCCCAGCGCGCCATGCGCGTGGCCTATACCCGCGAGGTCGGGCAGCTGGAGCGCAACCTGGAGCTGCTGGCCAACATCGGCTCCACGGCGCCCTACGTCGGCCTGGTCGGCACCGTGTTCGGCATCATGGTGACCATGCACGACATGGTCAGCCAGGGCCAGCAGGTGGGTATCGCCTCGGTCGCGCCGGGCATCTCCGAGGCGCTGTTCGCCACGGCGATCGGCCTGTTCGTGGCGATCCCGGCGGTATGGGCCTACAACCGCTACACCAGCCGGGTCGAGCGCCTGTCGCAGCGCTACGAGAGCTTCGCCGACGAGTTCAGCTCGATCCTGCAGCGCCAGGCCGGCGCGGACGAATGAGCCGCCTGTACGACCGGAGCCCCGCATGAGCACTTTCGCCCGCCACAAGCGCCGCAAGCTCAAGGCCGAGATCAACGTCGTGCCCTACATCGACGTGATGCTGGTGCTGCTGATCATCTTCATGGTGACCGCGCCGCTGCTCAGCCTGAGCGTGGACGTGGACCTGCCCAAGGCCAACGCGCGCTCGGTGGAGAGCAAGCAGGATCCGGTGGTCGTCACCGTCGACGCCGAGGGCCGCTACTTCCTGACCCTGGAAGGCGCCAAGGCCGAGCCGATCGATGCGACCGAGCTGAGCGCGCGCCTGGCCGCCTTCGTCGCCCAGAACAGGGACCTGCCCGTGTTCGTCGCCGCCCCGGGCGGGGTGGAGTACCAGAAGGTCATGGACACCATGGTCCTGGTGCAGGCCGCCGGCGTGCCGCGGGTCAGCCTGATGAGCCAGCCCGGCGGGCCGTGAGGCCGGTACGCGCATGCACGCCGACGCTCTCCATTCCCGCCCCGAAGACCGCGAAAGCGGGTTGACCGGCCCGCTGCTGCTGGCTTTCGGCCTGCATGTGGCCGTGGCCCTGCTGTTCTGGCTCGCCTGGTGGTGGTCGCCGCAGCGGCAGGTCGAACCGGCGGCCGGCTCCCCGGCGATCGAGGCCTCGCTGGTGATGAGCGCCTCCGACGTGGCCGCCGCCCAGCGCCGGGCCGAGGACGCGCCCAAGCCCGAGCCCATGCCCGCCCCGGTGGTGGAGGCCGCGCCGGAGGAAACCGTGCCGCCCCCGCAGCCGGAACCGGAGCCGCGTCCGGAGGACGCCGCCGTCGTGCCCCAGCCGAAGGCCCAGGACTTCATCCCGCAGCCGGATACGGTCGACCAGGACGAGGCCCGCCGCGATGCCATCGCCAGGGAGCAGGCGGAGAAGGAACAGGAAGAGCGGCGGCGCCAGCAGCAGATCGACCTGACCGAGCAGCAGCGCCAGAAGGAAGCCGAGAACCAGCGTCGCCTGGCGGCCCAGGCGGAGAAGGCCGAGCGCGACCGGAAGCTGGCGGAGATCCGCCGCCAGCGCGAGCAGGCGGCGCGCCAGGCCGAGCTGGCCGAGCAGCGGTTGCGCCAGCTGGAACAGGCGCAGCAGCGTCCGTCCAGCACGCCGGCACCCCCCAGCCAGGGCTCCCCGGGCCAGGGCGGTACCAGCGAGGACCTCACTGCCAAGTACGCGGCGGCCATCCAGCAGGCGGTGACCAACCAGTGGATCCGCCCGGATACGGTGCCGCTGGGCCAGCGTTGCCGGGTGCAGATCCGCCAGCTGCCGGGCGGCGAGGTGATCGATGTGAAGGTGCAGCCGGGCTGCGCCTACGACGAGGCCGGCCAGCGCTCGCTCGAGGCCGCCGTCCTGCGCGCCCAGCCGCTGCCGTACCGCGGCTTCGAGCAGGTGTTCCAGCGAACGCTGAACCTGAATTTCGAAGCGCGCGACCGCTGAGGTCCAGGCCTGGAGCGGGCGTGATCGCGGGAGGGGCTGCGGAAGTCCCGTCGCACAGCCTTGCCGGTCAACGCGCCAGGGCACGGGTGCGCCTGCGCCCCGCCTCTCCGCGCGCGGCTCCTTCCTGTCTCGAAGGTGAAACCGTCGGCCCCGTTCACATGGCTTTCGTTCATGATTGCGAATATGTTCACGCCTTCGCTGGTATCCCTGTCGCCCCCCGTATGCCCGACTTCCTGCCCATGAAATCACCTGTGCGCTGGTTCTTCCTGTTGGTCTGCCTGCTGGTACCCGGCCTTGCCGCCGCCCAGCAGCAGGGGCTCGAGATCGACATCATCGGCGGCAATGCTTCGGCCCTGCCGATCGCCGTGGTGCCCATGCCCTACCAGGGCAGCGGCGCGGCGCCGTCCACCGACGTGGCCAAGGTGGTGCGCGACGACCTGGCCCGCTCGGGCCAGTTCCGCACCCTGCCGGAAGGGCAGATGGCCGAGCGCCCCACCCGTGGCGGCGAGATCCAGTACCCGACCTGGCGCCAGCTGCGCCAGGACTACCTGGTGGTCGGCCGCGTGCTGGACGCCGGCGAGGGCGGCTACCGGGTCGAGTACGAGCTGTTCGACGTGGCCCGTGGCGAACGCCTGCTCGGCCTGGCCATGACCGCCCGCGGCAGCGCGATGCGCGACGTCGCCCACCAGATCGCCGACGCCATCTACGAGAAGATCCTCGGCGTGCGCGGGGCCTTCTGGACCCGCATCGCCTACGTCACCGCCAATGGCAGCGGCAACTCCATGCGCTATGCGCTGGTGGTCGCCGACTCCGATGGATGGAATCCGCAGACCGTGGTCCGTTCGGCCGAGCCGCTGCTGTCTCCGGCCTGGAGCCCGGACGGGCGCAAGCTGGCCTATGTCAGCTTCGAGCGCGGCAACTCCTCCATCTACATCCAGGACATCGCCACCGGTGCGCGCGAGCTGGTCTCCAGCTTCCGCGGCATCAACAGCGCCCCGTCCTTCTCACCGGACGGGCGCCGCCTGGCCCTGTCGCTGTCTCGCAGCGGCAACCCGGAGATCTACGTGATGGACCTGGGCAGCAAGCAGCTGACCCAGCTGACCAACCACTTCGGCATCGATACCGAGCCGACCTGGAGCGCCGACGGCGGGACTATCTACTTCACCTCCGACCGCGGCGGGCGTCCGCAGATCTACCAGGTGCCTTCGTCCGGTGGCAGCGCCAGCCGGGTTACTTTCCAGGGCAACTACAACGCCACCGCCAGCGTGTCGTATGACGGCAAGAAGATCGCCGTGGCGCAGGGGTCGGGCAATACCTACCGGATCGCCATGATGGATACCAGCCTCGGTTCGCCGCGCTGGAGCACCGTGTCGACCGGTTCGCTGGACGAATCCCCGAGCTTCGCACCCAACGGCAGCATGCTGCTGTACGCCACCCGGGAGGGTGGGCGCGGGGTGCTCTACGCAGTTTCGGCCGACGCCCGGGTGCGCCAGCGCCTGGTCCTGGCCGACGGCGACGTGCGCGAACCCGCCTGGTCGCCATACCGCAGCGCGCGTTAAAAATCGGTTGTAAGATTCGCCCGTTGCACGCCTATCGCAACCACCACCACTGTGCATCACAAGGAAATGATCATGAACAGCTCCACCCGCGTCCTGCTGGTTTCCATGCTGTCCGTCGCCGTCCTGGCCGGCTGCTCCAAGAAGGTCAAGGAGCAGCCCGCCGCCGAGCCGACCGCCCCGGCCACCCCGACCGCCCCGGTTGCCGGTGACGGCCGCTACGGTCCGGAGGACCTGGACACCGACGCATGCCTGCGCCAGCGCGTCGTGTACTTCGACTTCGACCAGGAAGCCCTGAAGCCGGAGTTCCAGGCCATCGTCAACTGCCACGCCAAGTACCTGCGTGACCGTCCGTCCTCGCGCATCACCCTGCAGGGCAATGCCGACGAGCGCGGCAGCCGCGCCTACAACCAGGCCCTGGGCGAGCGCCGTGGCAATGCGGTCAACTCCGCGCTGCAGGCTGCGGGTGGTGCGGCCAGCCAGTTGGAAGTGGTCAGCTATGGCGAAGAGCGTCCGGTCTGCACCGAGTCCAGCGACAGCTGCTGGGCGCAGAACCGTCGCGTGGAAATCGTCTACACCGCGCGCTAAGTAGATGCTGCACCTTCGTGCCATCGGCATGATGCTGGTCGTGGCGGCCCTCGTGGCCGCCACGCCCGCGCATGCGCAGAAGATGAGCCTGGCCGACCGCGTAACCCGGCTCGAGGCGCAGGCGAACAACACCCAGGCGATGCAGGACCTGCTGAACCAGCTGTCGCAGCTGCGCAGCGAGGTGCAGGAGCTGCGTTCGGCCCTCGAACAGCTGCAGCACGAGAACCAGCAGTTGCAGCAGCGCAACCGCGACCAGTACCTGGATCTGGACGGACGCCTGAACCGTCTCGAGGGCGGGGAGCTGCCGTCGCCGCCGGCCGTGTCCGGCAACCCGCCCGCCACGCCTGCCGCGCCGGCTCCGGCCGTGCCGGCAGTGCCGGCCGATGCGCCCAGGGTGCATGGCGATCCGGGCTCGCTGGCGCTCGGTGCCAACGAGCGTGCCGCCTACGAGGCCGCGTTCGAGACGCTCAAGGCCGGCGCCTATGACCGGTCCGCACAGGCCTTCCAGGCCTTCCTGGAGGTCCATCCCGCCGGCGTGTACGCGCCCAACGCGCTGTACTGGCTGGGCGAGAGCTACTATGCGACCGGCAACTACGCGCTGGCCGCCGACCAGTTCAGGTCGCTGATCGGGCGCTATCCGACCCACGACAAGGCGCCGGGTTCGATGCTCAAGCTCGGGCTGTCGCAGTTCGGCGAAGGCCAGGTGCGCCAGGCGCAGGCCACGCTTGAACAGGTCCAGGCCCAGTATCCGGGCACCGATGCCGCGCGTATCGCGGGCGATCGCCTGCGATCGATCCAGCTGACCCAGCTGCGCTGACTCCCCCCGCGGCCACCTGGCCCCGGGGTGCAACTGTGCGTGTCGCTCGCGGCGGGTGATGCCCCCGCCTGGCCACGGCCCCGTGTCCGCTCCCGGGAAGCGTTGGCCACCGCGCTTACAATACGCGCATGACTACCGTACCTCCGCAGAACCGCCTGCGGATCACCGAGATATTCCTGTCGCTCCAGGGCGAGGCCAACACCGCCGGCTGGCCCACGGTGTTCGTGCGCCTCACCGGCTGCCCGTTGCGCTGCCAGTACTGCGACACCGCCTACGCCTTCCACGGCGGGCAATGGCGGGAGATCGACGACATCCTCGCCGAGGTCGCCGGCCACGGCGTGCGCCATGTATGCGTCACCGGCGGCGAGCCGCTGGCCCAGAAGCGCTGCATCGAACTGCTGCAACGCCTGTGCGACGCCGGCTACGACGTCTCGCTGGAGACCTCCGGCGCGCTGGACATCGCCGGGGTCGACCCGCGTGTGTCGCGCGTGGTGGACCTCAAGACGCCCGGTTCGGCCGAGATGGCGCGCAACCGCCTGGACAACATCCCGCTGCTGACCGCCCGTGACCAGGTCAAGTTCGTCCTGTGCGGTCGCGCCGACTACGAGTGGGCGCGGGAGATGGTCGCCAGCCATGGCCTGGACCGCCGCTGCGACGTGCTGTTCTCGCCCAGCAAGGGCCAGCTGGAGGCGCGCGACCTGGCGGACTGGATCGTCGCCGACCGGCTCCCGGTGCGTTTCCAGATGCAGTTGCACAAGCTGCTCTGGAACGACGAACCCGGCCGTTGAGCGCCATGGCAGGTCGAGCGGCCGGCCGTTCCCGACCTGTCCGCGGCGGCCGTCGGCGTCCTTCGGCCAGGCGGTGGCCGTCCGCCGTGGCGTGCTGCGGGTCCGGCGGGTCCGGCAGCCGCCCGGCCATGTCGTTCCGCCGGGGCCGCCAGCGCGCACGGCCTGCGGACCGCACTGCCCGGGCCTACAATTGGCCACCCTCGAAGATTCCGCATCCCGATGAAGAAAGCCGTTGTCCTCGTTTCCGGTGGCATGGATTCGGCCGTCGTCTTGGCGATCGCCCGCGAGCAGGGCTATGCCGCCCATGCGCTGAGCGTGCGGTACGGGCAGCGCCACACGTCCGAGCTGGATGCCGCCGACCGGGTTGCCGGGGCACTGGGCGCGGTCGCGCACAAGACCGTCGACGTGGACCTGCGCAGCATCGGTGGATCGGCGCTCACCGACGACATCGAGGTGCCGCAGGCGGGGGGCGCGGGCATCCCGGCCACCTACGTACCGGCGCGCAACACCATCATGCTGTCGGTGGCGCTGGGCTGGGCCGAGGTGCTGGGCGCGGCGGACATCTTCTGCGGCGTCAATGCCGTGGACTATTCCGGCTACCCGGACTGCCGCCCCGAGTTCATCGCCGCCTTCCAGGCGCTCGCCAACCTGGCGACGAAGGCGGGGGTGGAAGGCGCCGGCATCCGCATCCATGCCCCGCTGATGCGCATGGGCAAGGACGACATCGTGCGCGAAGGCCTGCGCCTGGGCGTGGATTTCGGCCAGACGGTGTCGTGCTATCGCGCAGACGCCGCCGGCCTGGCCTGCGGCCGGTGCGATGCCTGCCAGCTGCGCGCCGCCGGTTTCGCGTCAGCCGGCGTGGCGGATCCGACCCGTTACGCGCGCTGACGCGTCCTGACGGCCTACCCACGCGCCACGTCCTGCGTCCGTTGACCGCCCGCACCGCTGGGCCGCGCGCGCGTCGCGGCGGATGGGCGCGTGCTGCCGGACCAGCCGGCAGGCGGCCAGTGCATGACCGCCGCGCGAACGGCGTGGTCGCCGGTGCGTGGTCTCCCGACGCCGCTGCTTCGCATCACGCAGGTGCAGCCGCGGCCCGATCGGTTAAAATGCCCGACCCGGCGCCGCCGGGACCTCCGTGGGCCGTTAGCTCAGTCGGTAGAGCATCGGACTTTTAATCCGCTGGTCGATGGTTCGAATCCATCACGGCCCACCACTCCCGCGATGGCTCCACGTGCCATCGATGCACCTGGCGTGTTGCAGCGCCACTTGCACCGTACGTCTCCGCCGGCCCTGCGGGCTGCTTCCCGTGCGATGTACCCTTTGCAGGAAGGCGCCAGTGACCTCGGCGCCCGGTCCGGGAACCCGCACCTTGTCATCGCCGCGCCCCGTGTATTTGGGTGCAGGGCGACGCCGGGTCCTGGACGGACGCGCGGCTTACCGCAGGGCACAGGAGTGGACATGAAGATATGGAACCTGTTGCGCCTGCATGCCGGCGGCCGCCTGGGCCTGCAGCGCGCCGGCGATGCGTTCTGGCAACAGCAGACCCGGACGTTCCTGGCGAGGCCCGAGTATTACGAGCGTCGCAGGCAGGTGATGCTGGACGTCCTAGCCGACGTCCCCGTGCAGAGACAGGCGCTGGACGTCGGCTGCGGTGATGGAACATTCACCGAGCTGGTGGCAACCCGTGCCGCGCGGACGGTGGCCTATGACATCAGCGAGCCACTGGTACGGGCTGCCCGGGCCCGGGCACACCCCACGATCGACTACCACGTCGCCGATGTGGAAGAGGTCCCGGTAACGGGTCCTTCTGGCCTGGTGTCCTGCATCGGCGTGCTGTCCTGCATCGTCGATCCGGACAAATACGTCAGGGTTGGCCACATGCTGTGCCGACAGCTGGCCGGTGGTGGATACCTGCTGCTGGTCGACACACTCTCCGGCTCGGGCGAGGTGCGCCGTGCCTACCGCAACGGCTATGTGGCGCGGTATCGCGATCGCGCGGCATACACGTCGGCGTTCGAGCGCGAAGGACTGGAGTTGCAGGTCGACAGGGAGATCGCAGCCATGCGCGGAGGGCTCACGAACCGGCTGATGCTGTTCCGCCGCCACATCATGCGGTAACCGCTGCCTGCGGCCGTGTGGCGGTTCCCAACCGGCCTGCGCGGCATGACCCCGACAGCAAGCGGCCAGGTCCCTGCATCTGGGGACATGTCGTCTGGAGCTGGAGCATGACTCGGGCCACCCAGCTCCCACCGGCGCTGTGGCCGCGTGCCTGCCGTGCACGATGCCGGGCCTCCGGCTCCCGTGACAACGGTCACCCGGCCTATCGCCACGTGCATTGTTTGGCGCGGCCCCCGCAAGGGCATGCATGCGTCCGCCCCGTCGCCGTCAGTCCTCGCCGCCGCGGTAGATGCGCGACAGGCGTGCGCCGCCGTGGGAAACGAAGCGGCCGCTGTCGCCGGTCAAGGCATAACGCCACGCGGCCACCGCTGCGGGCAGCGGTGGACAGCGCCAGTCCCGAGCCTTGCGGTAAGCCTTGCGGAAATCGTGGATGCGCTGCGGCAGTGCGCGCGAGTGGGCGGGATGCGTTCGGTTCTGGGTCGCCATAGAACACCTCTCCGGCCGCGACAGGGCGGCCATGGGTCCACTGGAATCCCCTCCCGGGGTCGACATTACCCCAGCTTGGAGCGGGTTTGCGACCGGGTGATGAACGTGCGCCCCCATGCGCAGGCGTGTGGCGTTGATGGGCGCCAGCCGCGGTCCCATAGTCGGGGGAGCCCCTCCACCCGCACCTGCGATGCCGTTGCGCCTGGCCCTGCCGGCGTCCGGCCTGCGTCCCATGAGCATCGAGACCTTCCACCCCGCCATCGCCCGCTGGTTCGGTGCCACTTTTCCCGGCCCCACGGAGGCGCAGGTCGCGGCGTGGCCCGCGATCATGGCCCAGCGCAGCACCCTGGTGGCCGCGCCCACGGGCTCGGGCAAGACCCTGACCGCGTTCCTGGCGGCGATCGACGCGCTGGTGCGGGAGTCGCAGGAGCGCGGCGGGCTGCCGGACGAAACGCGGGTGTTGTACGTGTCGCCGCTGAAGGCGCTGTCCAACGACATCGCACTGAACCTGGAGGCGCCGTTGGCCGGGATCGGCGACGCCCTGCGCGAACTGGACCTGCCGGCGGTGGAGATCCGCACCGCCGTGCGCACCGGCGACACCCCGCAGTCCGCGCGTGCACGCATGCGGCGCAAGCCGCCGCATATCCTGGTGACCACGCCCGAGTCGCTGTACGTGCTGCTGTGTTCCGAATCGGGCCGCGCGATGCTGCGCACCGTGCGCAGCGTGATCGTGGACGAGATCCACGCCATGGCCGGAAACAAGCGCGGCAGCCACCTGGCCCTGTCGCTGGAGCGGCTGGAGGCGCTGGCGGGCCATCCACTCGTGCGGATCGGCCTGTCGGCCACCCAGAAGCCGGTGGAGGAGGTGGCCCGTTTCCTGGTCGGCGCCGGCAACATGCGGCCGGGGCGCGAACCGCTGCCCGGCGAGGCCGATGCCGACTGGCAGCGTGGCGGGGCGCTGCATGGGGACGCTGCGGCCACGCAGGTGCCGGACTGCGCGATCGTCGACATCGGCTACGCCCGCCAGCGCGACCTGGCGCTGGAACTGCCGCCCACCCCGCTGTCGGCGGTGATGTCCAACGACCAGTGGGAGCAGGTGTACCTGCGCGTGGCCGGGCTGGTGCGCGAACACCGCACGACCCTGGTGTTCGTGAACACCCGGCGCATGGCCGAGCGTGCCGCGTTCCATCTCGGGCGGCTGCTCGGGCATGAGGCGGTCGCCACCCACCACGGCAGCCTGGCCAAGGAGCTACGGCTGGCCGCCGAGCAGAAGCTCAAGGCCGGGCAGCTGCAGGTGCTGGTCGCCACCGCCTCGCTGGAGCTGGGCCTGGATATCGGCGACGTGGACCTGGTCTGCCAGTTCGGCTCGCCGCGCTCGATCGCCGCCTTCCTGCAGCGGGCGGGGCGTTCCGGACACCATGTGGGCGGCGTACCGCGCGCGCGCCTGTTCCCGACCACCCGCGACGACCTGGTGGAGTGCGCCGCGCTGCTGGACTGCGTGCGCCGTGGCGAGCTGGATGCGCTGAAGGTGCCCGAAGCGCCGCTGGACGTGTTGGCGCAGCAGATCGTCGCCGAGGTCGCCGCGCAGGAGTGGGACGAGGACGCGCTGTTCGGATGCCTGCGCCGCGCCTGGCCCTACGCCGGGCTGGAGCGGCACCGCTACGACGAGGTGGTGGCGATGCTGGCCGGCGGCTTCAGCGACCGCCGCGGCGCGCGTGCCGGCTGGGTCCACCGTGACGCCGTGCATCGCCGGCTGCGCGGGCGCGACGGGGCGCGCCGGGTGGCGACCATGTCCGGCGGCACCATTCCAGAGACCGGCGACTACTCGGTGGTGCTGGAGCCGCAGTCCAGCTTCGTCGGTACGGTCAACGAGGATTTCGCGGTCGAGAGCATGGCCGGCGACGTGTTCCAGCTGGGCAACACCAGCTACCGCATCCTGCGGGTGGAGCCGGGCAAGTTGCGGGTGGAGGACGCGCAGGGCCAGCCGCCGAGCATTCCGTTCTGGCTGGGCGAGGCGCCCGGGCGCAGCGACGAACTGTCGCTGGGCGTGTCGCGGCTGCGCGCGGAAGTGGCGGCGCGGCTTGCCGGGCCGTCCGCGGCGAGCATCGGTGAAGCGCAGGCGGTCGCACTGGCCGCGGACGGCCTGGCCGCCGCGCAGCAGTGGCTGCAGGACCAAGTGGCGCTCGGCGAGGCGGCTGCGCGCCAGCTGGTCGACTACCTCGGCGCGACCCTGGTGTCGCTGGGCACGATGCCCACCCAGGACATGATCGTGCTGGAGCGGTTCTTCGATGAGACCGGATCCACCCACCTGGTGATCCACAGCCCCCATGGCAGCCGGCTCAACCGGGCGTGGGGGCTGGCCCTGCGCAAGCGCTTCTGCCGCCAGTTCAACTTCGAGCTGCAGGCCGCGGCGACCGAGGACGCCATCGTGCTGTCGCTGTCCACCAGCCACAGCTTCCCGTTGATCGAGGTGGCCAAGTACCTGCACTCGTCCTCGGCCGCCGAGGTACTGGTGCAGGCGCTGCTGGACGCGCCGCTGTTCGCGGTGCGCTGGCGCTGGAATGCCGGCACCGCCCTGGCGCTGCCCCGCTTCACCGGCGGCAGGAAGGTGCCGCCGCAGTTGCAGCGGATGAAGTCCGAGGACCTGCTGGCCACGGTGTTCCCCGACCAGGTCGCCTGCCTGGAGAACATCGTCGGCGAGCGCGAGGTGCCCGACCATCCGCTGGTCGCGCAGACCCTGCATGACTGCCTGCACGAGGCGATGGACCTGGACGGCTGGCTGGAGGTGCTGCGCGGGCTGGAATCCGGTGGCATCGGCGTGGTGGCGCGCGACCTGGCCGCACCCTCGCCGCTGGCGGCCGAGGCGATCAACGCGCGCCCGTACGCGTTCCTGGACGACGCGCCGCTGGAGGAGCGCCGTACCCAGGCGGTGCAGTCCCGCCGCTATGCGGATCCGGAGTCGGCTTCGGACCTGGGGCAGCTCGATGCCCAGGCCGTGGAGCAGGTGCGGACGGAGGCCTGGCCGCAGGCACGCGATGCCGACGGCATGCACGAGGTGCTGACCGGCGTGGGTTTCCTCACCGCGGAGGAAGCGCAGCGCGAACCGCAGGGCGCGGCGCTGCTGCTCGCGCTGGCCGATGCAGGGCGCGCGACCTGCCTGCATTGGCAAGGAAGGCACTGGTGGATCGCGGCCGAGCGCCTGCCGCAACTGCTGGCGCTCCATCCGCAGGGACTGCAGGCGCCAGCGCTCAGGGTGCCGGACGAGTTCGCACGGGTGGCGTGGACTGCGGAGGATGCGCTGGTCGCGGTACTCAGGTCGCGCCTGACCGCGCTGGGGCCGGTCACGGTGGCCGCGCTGTCCGCCAGCCTCGCCTTGCCCTCGTCTTCGATCGAGCAGGCGCTGCTCGTGCTGCAGGCCCAGGGTTACGCGATGCAGGGCCGGTTCTCGCCCGGCATCCAGGCGCAGGAGTGGTGCGAGCGCCATCTGCTGGCGCGTATCCACCGCATCACCCTCAAGCGCCTGCGTCGGGAGATCGAGCCGGTGGCGCCGCGGGACTTCATGCGGTTCCTGTTCCAGTGGCAGCGGGTGGCGCCGGATGCGCGCGTCAGCGGGCCGGACGCGCTGGCCGACGTGCTCGCGCAGCTGGAAGGCTTCGAGGCGCCGGCCGCCGCGTGGGAGGCGGAGATCCTGCGGGCGCGGGTGCGCAACTATGCCAGCGCCTGGCTGGACGAGCAGTGCACCGCCGGCCGCATGCTGTGGACCCGCCTGCGCGCGGCCGGCAGCGAGGCCGAGGGCCACCGGGCCGGCACATCCATGCGCGGCACGCCGGTGCTGCTGCTGCCCCGGCGCAACGCCCAGCACTGGGCCGCACTGGCGCCGCCGCTGGACGCGCAGCTTCCCGGGCTTTCCTCGCGTGCGCGCAAGGTGGCGGACCATCTGGCCATCCGTGGCGCCTCGTTCTTCGACGAGTTGCTGGATGCCACGCGCCTGCTAGGCACCGAGCTGGAGGATGCATTGGCCGAGCTGGTGGCACGCGGCGTGGCCCATTGCGACAGCTTTGCCGGCCTGCGCGCGCTGCTGGTGCCGCCGTCGAAGCGTCCCTCGCCCGGGCGCGGCCGGCGTCGCGGCGCGCTGGGCGCGATCGAGGCCGCCGGTCGCTGGGCGCTGGTGCGGCGCCCGGCGCCGGCGGAAGAGGCGGCCCTGGCGCCGCGACGGCGCCCTGACCCCGAGGCGCTGGAACACGTGGCGCGGGTGCTGCTGCGCCGGTACGGCGTGGTCGGCTGGCGCATCCTCGAGCGCGAAGCCGCCTGGCTGCCACCATGGCGTGAACTGCTGCGCGTCTACCACCGGCTGGAGGCGCGCGGCGAGGTGCGGGGCGGGCGCTTCATCGAGGGGCTCAGCGGCGAACAGTTCGCCCTGCCGGAGGCGATCGCGCCGCTGCGCAGGGTGCGCGGTCGCGTACCGGACGGCCAGCTGGTGGAGGTGAGCGCGCTGGATCCGCTCAACCTGTCGGGCACCGTGCTCGGTGGGGAAAAGGTGCCGCGCACCGCCGGCGCGCGACTGGTATACCGCGACGGGGTGCCGGTAGCGGCGCGCGTGGCCGGCGAGGTGCGGTGGCTGGCCGCGCTGGAGCCGCCGCTCGAGGAGGAAGTGCGCAGGCGCCTGGCCGGAGAGCCCGACTCCAGCCTCGAGGCACTGCTGGCGCGGATCCAGGCCGGCCTGCCGCAGCCGGCCCGCTGAAAGGCGTGGTCAGCCGTACTCGCGGATGACGTCCAGTACGTCCTGGCCGTAGCGGGCCAGCTTTCCGCCACCGACGCCGCCCACCCGGGCCAGTTCGCTGACACTTGCCGGCCGCAGCTGGGCGATGTCACGCAGGGTGCGGTCGTGGAAGATCACGTAGGCCGGCACGTTCTGTTCGCGCGCCAGGCCGGCGCGCCATGCGCGCAGCGCGTCGAACAGCGGGCGGTCGTGCGACTCGACGTGCAGGGTGCTCTGGCTGGGCCGCTCGCCACTTCCGCGGCCGGGCTTGCGTGCGGGCTCCTCGCGCAGGTGCACCGCCTGCTCGCCCTTGAGCACCGGCCGGGCGGCCGGGCCCAGCCGCAATCCGCCGTGCCCTTCGGCGTCCACTTCCAGCAGCCCGGCCACGACCAGCTGGCGGAACACGCTGCGCCAGGCGTTGGCATCCAGGTCGGTGCCGATGCCGTAGGTCGACAGCTCGTGGTGGCGGAACTGCCGTACCTTCTCGGTGTCGGCACCGCGCAGCACCTCGATCAGGTGCGAGGCGCCGAAGCGCTGGCCGGTGCGGTAAACGCAGCTGAGCGCCTTTCGCGCCGCTTCGGTCGCGTCCCAGGTGCGCACCGGCTGCAGGCAGTTGTCGCAGTTGCCGCAGCCACCGCCGGCGCGGGCGGCGGCATAGGTCTCGCCGAAGGCGGCCAGCAGGGCCTGGCGCCGGCACATGGCCGATTCGCAGAAACCCAGCAACTGGTCCAGCTTGCGCCGCTCCAGCGCCTTGCGCTCCTCGCTGGCCTCGCCCTGCTCGATCATCTGCCGCAGCAGCACCACGTCGCCCAGGCCGTAGCCCATCCAGGCCTCGGCCGGCTCCCCATCGCGGCCGGCACGGCCGGTCTCCTGGTAGTAGCCCTCGATCGACTTGGGCAGGTCCAGATGGGCGACGAAGCGCACGTCGGGCTTGTCGATGCCCATGCCGAAGGCGATGGTCGCGCACATCACGATGCCGTCCTCGCGCAGGAAGCGGCGCTGGTTCTGCGCGCGCACCTCCGCCGGCAGGCCGGCGTGGTAGGGCAGGGCGGCGATGCCCTGGCCGGCGAGGAACTGCGCGGTCTCCTCCACCTTGCGCCGCGACAGGCAGTAGACGATGCCCGACTCGCCGCGATGGCCGCCGAGGAAGTCCAGCAGTTGCCGGCGCGGATTGTCCTTGTGTGCGACCGCGTAACGGATGTTGGGCCGGTCGAACGAGCTGAGGAAGCAGCGTGCAGCCTCCAGCGCCAGGCGCTCGACGATCTCGCGCCGGGTCGGCGGGTCGGCGGTGGCGGTCAGGGCGATCCGCGGGACCTGCGGCCAGCGCTCGTGCAGCACCGCCAGCTCGCGGTACTCCGGACGGAAATCATGGCCCCACTGCGAGACGCAGTGCGCCTCGTCGATCGCGAACAGGGCCGGCGTGACGCGGTCCAGCAGCGACAGGAAGCGCCCGGTGAGCAGGCGCTCGGGGGCGACGTAGAGCAGGTCGAGGTGGCCATCGAGCAGTTCGCGCTCGACCTGGCGGGCCTGCTCGGCATCCAGGCTCGAGTTCAGGTAGGCGGCGCGCACGCCGAGCTGGAGCAGGGCGTCGACCTGGTCCTGCATCAGCGCGATCAGCGGCGAGACCACGATCGCGGTGCCCGGGCGCAGCAACGCCGGCACCTGGTAGCACAGCGATTTGCCGCCGCCGGTGGGCATCAGCACCAGGGCGTCGTTGCCGGCGGCGACGTGGCCGATGATGTCCTGCTGCTGGCCGCGGAAGGCGTCGTAGCCGAACACCCGGCGCAGCACGCCCAAGGCGTCGCCGGCCACCGCGTCGCTGCCTGCGCGCGACGGCGGGGCGTTCAAGGATTCCTGCATGCGCCAAGGATACCGGCGCCGATCCGCGCCGGCATGAACAATATCGCTTGCGCCGCGCTCAGCCGCCGAGCGCCGCCAGCTTCTGCGCCAGCTTCTTCAGCGATATCCCGCCGCGTGCGCCCAGCTCCTGGGCGAACAGCAGCACGCGCAGCTCCTCCAGGTCCCAGCGCAGCGACTGCCACCCCGGCTGGTCGGCGTGGCCGCGCGCGGCGGCGCCGGCCAGCGCATCGGTGAACGGCTTGAGCTCGAGCATGCGGGCCTGGTCCCGGGCCGGATCGCGCAGGGCGCGTTCTGCGCGCAGGGCCATGCCCCTGAGCCAGCGCGGGAACTGGGCCAGCGCATCGCCCGGGGTCTGGCGCAGGAAGCCCGGATGCACCAGGCCGTCGAGCTGGGCGCGCAGGTCGTCGAGGTTGGCGCCGGCCCAACCCATCAGCGGCGCCTCGAGCCTGGGCTTGAGTGCGGCTACCGCGGCCAGGATCTGCTCGGCCAGTTGCAGCCGTTGCATCGCCTCGGCGAACAGTTGCCGGCTGGCGGCTTCGGCCCGTTTCTGGAACGCGGTGCGGTCGCGGATCGTCTCCAGGCCCTCGCCGAGCACCACGTTGAGCGCGGCCTCCACCAGATCGGTGCGCAGCTGCTCCTTCTCGCGCGCCTTGTCCTGCGACGCACCGCCGAACTGCTCGATCGATGCGTACAGCAGCCCCAGCTGCGGCGAGACCGGCAGCTGCCTGCGCGCCTGGCGGGCCTTGTCGGCCAGGGCGATGCGCAGCAGGCGGCCGACGCCCCGGGGATGTGCGGCCTCGGCCTGGGCCCGGTCGGCGAACACCCGCAGGACCGCGTGGGTCTGCTCGTCGACCAGGGCCGGGTAGCCGGGCACGCCGGCCTCGCCCGTCACCTGCAGCGGCAGCGGCGTGTCGGGGAACTCGCGCAGCTCCTGCTCGCCCTCGCCCAGGCTGCGGGCGGCGCGGCTGGCGAAGGCCTGTGCGGCGCGCTCGCCGAAGCGGGCTCGCAGCTGCCCGAGGTCGCGCGATTCGGCCAGCACCTTGCCGCCCTGGCCGGGCAGCTCGCGCAGGCGCAGGTTCATGCGCAGGTGCGGCTCCAGTGCCGACTCGTCGAAGTCCAGCGCGGTCACCGCACTGCCGGTCGTGCGGGTGAGGAAGCGCGCCAGTTCGCCCGGGAGCGAATCGGCGGAGGGTGCGGCGAAGGCCTCGGCGAAGGCGCGGGCGAAATCCGGTGCCGGGACGTAGTTGCGGCGCAGGGCCTTGGGCAGGGAGCGGATCAGTCCGGCAGCCTTGTCCGCCACCAAGCCCGGCGCCAGCCATGACAGCCGCGCCGGATCCAGCGCGTTCAGCAGGGGCAGCGGGACCTCGAGGGTGACGCCGTCGTCGGCCGCGCCCGGCTCGAAGCGGTAATGCAGCGGCAGGCGTGCGTCGCCCAGCGGGAAGTACTTCGGGTACAGGTCGCCCTGCTGGCCTTCCCCGGGCAGCAGGTCGGTGGCCGACCAGCGCAGCGCCAGCTTCCGCTCCTGGGCCAGGCCGCGGTACCACGTATCCAGCGCCGTGGCCGAGTGGATCTCGCCGGGAATCCGATCCAGGTACCAGCGCGCCTGCCAGCCCTCGTCGGCGACCAGGCCGGCGCGGCGCAGCTTGGCTTCCTCCTCGCGCGCCTGCTCCAGGGTGGCGAGGTTGGCCGCCAGGAACGAGGTCCGGGCGTCGATCTCGCCGGTGACCAGGCCCTGGCGCACGAACAGCTCGTGCGCGCCCGCCGGGTCGATGCGGCCGTAGTGCACGGGGCGCTTGGGCGCCAGCACCAGGCCGAACAGGCTGATCTGCTCGGAGGCCAGCACGTTGCCCTGCGCGCGCGACCAGCGTGGGTCGAAGTGTTTGCGTGCCAGCAGCGACGAAAGCTCGGCGATGGCCCAGTCCGGTTCGATCGCCGCGGCGGTCAGGCCCCAGACCTTCTGGGTGTCCAGCAGGGTCGCCACCAGCACCCAAGGCGGCGGCTTCCTGGCCAGCGGCGATGCCGGGAACAGCTGGAAGCGGCGCTGGCGCGGCGCCTGGTAATCCCCCTTCTCGGTGCGGTGGCCCAGCTGGGTCGGCAGGCCGGCGATCAGGGCGCGGTGCAGGGCCTGGTAGGCCGCGGCGCGCTGGCGCTGGCTGTAGCGGCTGGCGGTGTCCGCCACCGCGGCGGGCACGCTGCCGGTGGCCACCGGCGCGGCAGGCGCGGCGGGCGCCTTGCCCTCGCGGGCCAGGCGCGCGGCGCGGTGCAGCTCGCCGCGGCTGGGGCGAGCCGGCGCCTCGCGCGCCTCGCCGGCCGGCGAGCCGGCCAGCAGGGGCTCCAGCGACTGGCCCGGATCCTCCTCGGTCCAGCCCAGCTCGGCGCACAGCAGCTTGAGCTGTCGATGCAGCTCGCGCCACTCGCGCATGCGCAGGAAGCCCAGGAAGCGCTTGCCGCACCAGTCCCGCAACCTGGACTGTGTCAGCTGGCCATGGGCCTCGTCATAGGCCTGCCAGATGCGCAGGATGCCGACGAACTCCGAGCGCGCATCGGCGAACTGCGCATGCGCGTTGTCGGCGGCCGCGCGGGCCTCCGGCGGGCGCTCGCGCGGATCCTGCACGCCGAGGAACGCGGCGATAGGCAACATCGCCCGCAGGCAGCCGTGGGCCTGCGCGGCCACCAGCATCCGCGAGAGCTTCACGTCCACCGGCAGGCGCGCCATCTGCCGGCCGATGGCGGTCAGCCGGCGCTGGCCGTCGGCGGTTTCCTCGATCGCGCCGAGCTCGGCCAGCTGCTGCCAGCCATCGGCGACCGCGCGCTCGTCGGGCGGTTCGAGGAACGGGAAGTTCTCGATGATCCGCGCCGAGTCGCGGGCCGGGGTGTCGCGCCGGCCACGGGGGCCACCGCCGCCCTCGATCCGGTCCAGGCCCAGGTGCAGCATGCGCAGGATCACCCCCGCCAGGCTCGAGCGCCGGATTTCCGGATCGGTGAACTCAGGCCGCGCGAGGAAGTCGGCCTCGGAGTACAGCCGGTAGCACACGCCCTCGGAGACGCGGCCGCAGCGGCCCTTGCGCTGGTTGGCGCTGGCCTGGCTGATCGCCTCCACGTGCAGCCGGTCGATCTTCGAGCGCGGGCTGTAGCGCTTGATCCGCGCATCCCCCGGGTCGACCACGTAGCGGATCCGCGGCACCGTCAGCGAGGTCTCGGCGACGTTGGTGGCCAGCACGATGCGTCGCTGCGGGCCGGGATTGAACACCCGGTCCTGGTCCCTGACCGACAGCCGCGCGTACAGCGGCAGGACCTCGGTCGCGCGGTACTGCCGCTTCTCAAGGGCGCGGTGCAGGTCGCGGATCTCGCGTTCGCCCGGCAGGAACACCAGCACGTCGCCGCGCGGGTCGGAGGCGGTGATCTCGTCCACCGCGGCGGTGATCGCGGACAGGGGATCGGCGTCGCGCTCGGGCCGCGGACGGCCGCGGGCGCCGGGGCGTGTGGGCGCTGCCGGTGCATCCGGCTCCGCGTCCAGGGCCTCCGGTGGCCGGTAGCGCACCTCCACCGGGAACGTGCGCCCGGCCACCTCGACCACCGGTGCATCGTCGAAATGCCGCGAGAAACGCGCGGTGTCGATCGTCGCGGAGGTCACGACCAGCTTCAGGTCCGGGCGCCGGCGCAGCAGCTGCTTGAGATAGCCGAGCAGGAAATCGATGTTGAGGCTGCGCTCGTGCGCCTCGTCCACGATGATCGTGTCGTACCCGGACAGCCAGCGGTCCGAGGCGATCTCCGCCAGCAGGATGCCGTCGGTCATGAACTTGATGCGGGTGTCCGGCCCGACGTTGTCGGTGAAGCGCACCTGGTAGCCGACCAGGCCGCCGGGCGGGGTCTTCAGCTCTTCGGCCACGCGCGTGGCCACCGCGCGGGCGGCGATGCGCCGCGGCTGGGTGCAGCCAATGGTGCCGGCCACGCCGCGGCCCGCGGCCAGGCACAGCTTGGGCAGCTGCGTGGTCTTGCCCGAGCCGGTTTCGCCGGCGACCACGACCACCGGATGTTCGCGGATCAGCGCGACGATGCGCTCGGCCTCGGCAGTGATCGGCAGCGCCGGGTCGAGCCTGATCAACGGCATGGATTCGGCGCGCGCGCGGCGCTGCTGGACCGATGCGGCCAGGGCCTGCTCGAAGCGCGCCTGCAACGCCGCGTCGGCCGGGGCGGCGCGCCAGCGCGACCACAGTCCATGCAGCCGGCCGCGGTCGCGGCCGAGGGCCTGGCTGATCGCGCCGCGACCGGTTTCAAGGGCCTTGCGCAGGTCCGCGGGGATCGATTCCATCAATGGTGCCGTGTGAAAACGTGCGTAACGCAGCGGGGGTTAGTGTCTATTCTGACAGTCCCTTCCCATCCCGTGGACCCACGCCCAAGGAGCAAACTCATGGCAACGGCCAAGCCCGCCAAGACCAACCCGTCCACCACCCGCGCGCCCAAGGCCGGCAAGATCGAGCAGGATGCGTCGACCTCGCGCATCCAGATCGGCATCGAGGCCGAGGACCGCAAGGAGATCGCCGAGGGGCTGGCGCGGTTCCTGGCGGATGCGTTCACCCTCTACCTCAAGACCCATAATTTCCACTGGAACGTGACCGGGCCGATGTTCAACTCGCTGCACGTCATGTTCGAGACCCAGTACACCGAGCAGTGGACCGCGCTGGACGAGATCGCCGAACGCACCCGCGCGCTGGGCTTCAACGCACCGGGTTCCTATGCGGAGTTCACCGCCCTGACCTCGATCCGGGAGGAGGAGGGCGCCCGTGGCGTGCCGGACTGGAAGGGCATGGTGCAGCAGCTGGTCGAGGGCAACGAGGCGGTGTGCCGCACCGCGCGCGCGGTGCTCAAGACCGCCGACGATGCCGGCGACGACCCGACCGTGGACCTGCTCACCCAGCGCCTCCAGACCCACGAGAAGTACGCCTGGATGCTGCGCTCGCTGCTGGAGTGAGCAGCTGCATCGTCCCGATGCGAACACGGCCGCCGGAGGGCGGCCGTGTCCTTTGCGGGTATGCTGCGGCGTTCAGCGCACGCGCCGCACCTTGGCGGGGGTGTTGTAGCCGTCGATCCGCAGGAACCATACGTTCAGCAGGCCCGGCTTGATCGTGACCTTCGGGTCCTGCTTGCGCACCCCGTCCAGCCGGGCCGGCTCGATCTGCTCCCAGACCTGGCCGTTGGCGAGGGTGTACTGCCTGCCCTTGGCGAACCCGCGGAACTCGCCCACCAGGGTGCTGGTGATGGGCTCGGAGGATCCGAAGTCGAAGAAGCCACGGCTGTCCTCGCGCACCTCGCGGCGTCCTTCCTCACGGGCCTGTTCGCGAATCCGTTCCAGCTCGGCCGCATCCACGGCGGCGGCCGGCGCGCTGGCCAAGGCCGGGGCGGGGGCGGCCACCGGCGATTGCGGCACCGCCGGCGCGGCTGCCGGTGCACCGGCGAGCCGCTGCTGGAACCACGCTTCCAGCGCGGCCAGCTCGCTGGCGCTGAGCTTGTCCAGGCCCGCGGCCTTGAACGCCTCGGCGCCCATCTGTCCGCGCAGCCCGGCTGAGTCCTGGGCCAGTGCGGCGCCGGCCGACAGCGACAGCGCCAGGAAGACGCCCAGCAGCGTCGTCGCGCGCCTGGGCCAGGAGAGGCGAGGGAGCTGCGGCATGGCTTGTTCCTCCGGTGTGTTGCTCGCTAGTGTAGTCACAACACCACGCGCCGGAACGGCCTTGTCGCGCCCCCCCATCGACGGACTGCACGCATTGATGCGCGACCCGGCCGCCGCCAGGTTGCCGGCACCGTTGCGTGGGGCGCTGGCGGAGGCCTGGGACGCCCCGGGCACGGGCCATGAAACCTCGATGCCGTGGCCGGTGATCGCCGATACGCTGCGCACCCTGGTGCAGCTGGACGCCGACGAACCGGCGCTGGCGGCTGCGCTGCTGTTCGACCTGCCCGGCCTGCGCGCCGCGGCCGCCGCCCGCGTCTGCGCACAGTGGCCGGCCGTGGCCGGGCTGCTCGATGGGCAGGACGCGGCCGACCAGGTCTGGGCGCTGCATGCCGGGCGCGAGGCCGGACGCAACGGCGAGGGCCTGCGCCGGCTGCTGCTGGCGATCATCCAGGACCTGCGGGTGGTTCCGGTGCTGCTGTCGCGGCAACTGGCGAGGATGCGCGCCTCCCAGCACCTGGCGGATGCCGAACGGCGCGCGCTGGCGCAACTGACCCGCGACATCCATGCGCCGCTGGCCAACCGCCTGGGTATCTGGCAGCTGAAATGGGAGCTGGAGGACCTGGCATTCCGCTTCCTGGAGCCGGACACCTACCGCCACATCGCCCGCGAGCTGGACGAGAGCCGCAGCGACCGCGAACGCTACATCGTCGCGGTCAAGACGCAGCTGGGCCGGGCACTGTCCGCGCAGGGGCTGGAGGCGGACATCAGCGGGCGCTCCAAGCACATCTACAGCATCTGGCGGAAGATGCAGAAGAAGCACCTGCCGCTGGACAAGCTCTACGACCTGCGCGCGGTGCGGGTGATGGTCGAGGACGTGGCCGCCTGTTACGCGGCGCTGGGCGTGGTCCATTCGCTGTGGGCGCCGGTGCCGGGCGAGTTCGACGACTACATCGCCCGGCCCAAGCCCAACGGCTACGCGTCGTTGCATACGGCGGTGGTCGGCCCGGAAGGTCGTACGCTGGAGGTGCAGATCCGCACGCGCGACATGCACGAGCAGGCCGAGCTGGGCGTGGCCGCGCACTGGCGCTACAAGGAAACCGGCGGCAGCGCCGCGGGCAAGGGCGCCGGACGTGCGTTCGAGCGCAAGATCGCCTGGATGCGGCAGCTGCTGGAACAGGCCGCCGAGAACCGCGACGAGGGCCTGGCCGCGGCGCTGGATGCGGAGCTGGTGGAGGAGCGGGTGTACGCGCTCACCCCGAAGGGCGAGGTCATCGACCTGCCGCGGGGCGCCACGCCGCTGGATTTCGCCTACCACGTGCACACCATGGTCGGGCACCGCTACCGCGGGGCCAAGGTGAACGGCCGCATCGTGCCTCTGGGCTACCGCCTGCGCAGTGGCGACAAGGTCGAGATCCTGACCGCCAAGGAGCCCGACCCCAAGCGCGACTGGCTGCTGCCCTCCAACGGTTTCCTCGCCAGCGGCCGCTCGCGCGACAAGGTGCGCGCGTGGTTCCACAAGCTGGACCGCTCGCGCAACGTCCAGGCCGGCCGCGAGATGCTGGAGCGCGAGCTCAAGCGCCTGGGGCTGCATGCGGCGGACCTGGCGCCGGTGGCCAGGAAGTTCCACGCCGAAACCGTGGACGACCTCTACATCCAGGTGGCGCTGGGCGATGTCGGCCCGCACCAGGTCGGCCGTGCCCTGCACGAGTTGGAACGGGCCGCCGAGCCGGTCCCGGCCCCGCCCCCGCCGCGCCCCTCCAGCCGCCACGCGCGGGAACGCAACCGGCCCGGGTTCACCGTGCAGGGCGTCGGCAACCTGCTGGTGCAGCTGGCGCGATGCTGCCAGCCGGTGCCGGGCGAGCCGATCGCCGGCTATCTGACCCGGGCGCGCGGGGTCACGGTCCACCGCAGCGGCTGCGCCTCGTTCGCGCGCCTGGCGGCCACCCATCCGCAGCGGGTGCTCCCGGTGGAATGGGGCGGCGGCGGCGGGGGCTACGATGTGGACGTGGCGGTGCGTGGCGTGGACCGCAAATGGCTGCTGAAGGACGTGACCACCCTGGTCGCGCAGGAGGACGCGCACGTGGCGGACATCCGCAGCGAGCTCCACGCCGACGGCCGGGTGCAGCTGCGGATGCGCCTGCGGGTGGGCGACTACGGCCAGCTCTCCACCCTGCTGGGCAAGCTCGATGCGCTGCCCGGCGTGGAACGCGCCTGGCGCCAGGGATGAACCGGATGCCTTCGATGCACGCCGGCCGGCGCCGCGCAAGGTTTGCCGGCGCAGGCCCGCTGGCATAGGCTTCCCCGCATGAACCCAGGCCCATCAGCCCAGGCAGTCGCCACCGCGACGCCGTCCATCGGCGAGCCGGTGCCCGACTACGTCCTCGAGCTGGAACGGGTCGCCTCGTACCTGCCGCGCGAACAGCTGCCGCTGCTGCGCGAGGCCTGGCGCGTGGGCGCAAACGCGCATGCCGGCCAGACCCGCAAGTCCGGCGAGCCCTACATCACCCATCCGGTGGCGGTGGCCGCGGTCCTGGCCGAGCTCGGCCTGGACGTGGAAACCCTGGTGGCGGCGATCCTGCACGACACGATCGAGGACACCCCGCTGACCCGCGAGGAGCTGGCCTCGCGCTTCGGCGAGGACGTGGCCGAGCTGGTGGACGGGGTCACCAAGCTCGACAAGCTGAAGTTCCGCGACCGCCAGGAAGCGGCCGCCGAGAGCTTCCGCAAGATGCTGCTGGCGATGTCGCGCGACCTGCGCGTGATCATGATCAAGCTCGCCGACCGGCTCCACAACATGCGCACCCTGGGTGCGCAGGGGCGCGATGCGCGGGTGCGCATCGCCCGCGAGACCCTGGAGATCTACGCCCCGATCGCCCAGCGGCTGGGCATGAGCCTGGTCAAGTCGGAGCTGCAGAACCTCGGCTTCCGGGCGCTGCACCAGTGGCGCCACGCGATCATCGAAAAACACATCCGCAGCCAGCCGGTGGTGCGGCGCGAGTCGATGGCCCAGGTCGAGGTGCAGCTGTCGCAGGGCCTGGCGCGGGAAGGCCTCGAACACCGCCTGGTGAGCCGGATCAAGACCCCGTGGAGCATCTACAACAAGATGCAGGGCGAGGGCAAGAGCTTCGACCAGGTGATGGACGTGTTCGGCTTCCGTGTCGTGGTGCGCAGCGTCTCGGACTGCTATCGCGCGCTGGGCGCCGTGCATGCCCAGTTCAAGCCGCTGGACGGCCGCTTCCGCGACTTCATCGCCATCCCCAAGGCCAACGGCTACCAGTCGCTGCACACGGTGCTGTTCGGGCCCTATGGCTCGCCGATCGAGGTCCAGATCCGCACCGAGGAGATGGACCTGATCGCCGAGCGCGGCATCGCGGCGCACTGGACCTACAAGCATGGCGGGGACAGCCCCAACAGCGCGCAGAGCCGGGCGCATGCCTGGATCGTGGAGCTGATCGAATCGCAGCGCGCCGCCGGCTCGTCGCTGGAGTTCCTGGAGAACGTCAAGGTCGACCTGTTCCCGGACGAGGTCTACCTGTTCACGCCCAAGGGGCGGATCCTGGCGCTGCCGCGCAATTCCACCGCGCTGGACTTCGCCTACGCGGTGCATACCGATGTCGGCAACCAGGCCGTGGCCGCGCGCGTGGACCGCAGGCTGGCGCCGCTGAAGACCAAGCTTTCCAGCGGCCAGACGGTGGAGGTGATCACCGCCCGCTCGGCCTCGCCCAAGCCGCAGTGGCTCGAGTTCGTGGTCACCAGCAAGGCCCGCACCGCGATCCGCCACCAGCTCAAGCAGCTCGAGCACGAGGACGCGGTGCAGCTGGGGCACCGCATGCTGGACCGCGCGCTGGAGGCGATGGGCAGTTCGCTGGAGCGGTTGCCGCCCAAGCGCCTGGAGTCGTTCATCGCCGAGCACCGCTTCCCGCGCCTGGAGGCCTTCCTGGCGGAAGTCGCGCTGGGTAACTGGATGCCCAGCCAGGCCGCGCAGGCGCTGATGGCGCACGCCGAGCTGCGCGGCGGGGCGCACTCCAAGCATTCGCAGGAGAAGATCCTGATCAACGGCACCGAGGGCGGGGTGGTCACCTTCGCCAACTGCTGCCAGCCCATTCCCGGCGACGAGATCATGGGTTACCACACCGCCGGCAAGGGCGTGGTGGTGCACCGGCTGGACTGCCCGAACCTGTCGGAGTTCCGCAAGTCGCCGGAGCGCTGGGTCCCGATCGACTGGGACCCGAACGTCACCGGCGACTACGACACCTCGCTGATCGTGGACGTGGAGAACCACACCGGCGTGCTCGCCCAGCTGGCCGCGGCGGTGGCCCAGAGCCACTCCAACATCGAGCGCGTGGACTACCTGGACCGCGACATGAATGCCGCGCAGCTGCGCTTCGCGATCCAGGTGCGCGACCGTACCCACCTGGCCGAAGTCATCCGCCGCCTGCGCCGGCTCAACGTGGTGCAGGGCGTGCGCCGGCAGTAGCCGCCATGCCACGGCGGCGCCCGCGGGCTGCGGGGCGGTAGAATCCGCGCTGTCCAATACCCGCGGGAATCCACCCCAATGTTGCAGATCGTCCAGACCGACCACGCTCCCGCCGCCATCGGCCCCTATTCCCAGGCCGTGCGCAGCGGCAATACCGTGTATTTCTCCGGGCAGATCCCGCTGGTGCCGGCCACCGGCGAAGTGGTCGAGGGTGGCATCGAGGCGCAGGCGCGCCAGGTGTTCGAGAACCTCAAGGCCGTGGCCGAGGCCGCCGGCGGTTCGCTGGAGCGGGTCGTGCGCCTGGGCCTGTACCTGACCGACCTGTCGCAGTTCGCGGCGGTCAATGCGGTGATGCAGGAGTATTTCACCGCGCCGTTCCCCGCGCGTTCCACCATCGGCGTGGCCGCCCTGCCACGCGGCGTGGCGTTCGAGGCCGACGCGGTGATGGTGCTGGGCTGACGGCGCGGGCGTGGCCGCGCTCCGTGCCCCGGTCCCGGCGCTCGCGGCGCAGGGCGCCGCGCCGCTGACTTCACTGCGCGGGGTAGGTGGCAAGGTCGCCGCGACCCTGGCCGCACGAGGGCTGGAGCGCGTGCAGGACCTCTGGTTCCTGCTGCCGCTGCGTTACGAGGACCGCACCCGGCTGACGGCCATCGCCGACCTTCGCAACGGCGAGCCGGCGCAGGTCGAAGGCACGGTCGAGGCGGTCGAGCGCGGGTTCCGGTTCCGTGCCACCTTGCGGGTGGCGCTCAGCGATGGCACCCACCGCAGCCTGGTGCTGCGGTTCTTCCATTTCCGTGCCGCCCAGGTCGCGCAGTTCCGCCCGGGGGTGCGGGTGCGCTGCTTCGGTACCCCGCGCCCGGGCCAGAACGGCCTGGAGATCGTCCATCCCAGCTACCGGGTGCTCGCGGCGGACGAGGATCCGGCGCTCGGGGATGCCCTGGATCCGGTCTATCCGGCGATCGAGGGTGTCGGCCCGGCCACGCTGCGGCGGCTGATCGGCCAGGCGGTGGACCGGCTGCCGCCGGCCGAGGCGCTGGAGCTGTTGCCGCCGGACGCCAGCGCCGTGGCCGGCCTGCCCGGCCTGCGCGAATCGCTGCTGGTGCTGCACCGGCCTGCTGCCGGGGAGGATCTGGCACGCCTGTCCGCAGGCACCCATCCGGCGCAGCGCCGGCTGGCGCTGGAGGAACTGCTGGCACACCACCTCGGACTGCGGCGCCAGCGCCTGGCGCAGCAGCAAATGCGCGCCCGCGCGCTCGGCGGACCATCGCCGCTGGCCCAGCGCCTGCAGGCACAGTTGCCGTTCGCCCTGACCGGGGCGCAAAGGCGGGTATTCGAGCAGGTGCGCCAGGACCTGGCCCGCCCCAGCCCGATGCAGCGGCTGGTGCAGGGCGACGTCGGCTCGGGCAAGACCGTCGTGGCCGCCCTGGCCGCCACCCTGGCGGTGGAACACGGCGGCCAGGTCGCGTTGGCCGCGCCGACCGAACTGCTGGCCGAGCAGCACCTGGCCAACCTGCGCGCGTGGCTGGAGCCGCTGGGCATCCGCATCGCCTGGCTGGCCGGCAAGGTGACGGGCAAGGCGCGTGCCGCCACGCTGGCCGAGGTGGCATCCGGTGCGGCCCAGGTGGTGGTGGGGACCCATGCGCTGATGCAGGAGGGCGTCGCGTTCCACGACCTGGTGCTGGTGGTGGTCGACGAACAGCACCGCTTCGGCGTGCAGCAGCGCCTGGCCCTGCGCGACAAGGGGCCGGCCCACGGGCACGTGCCGCACCAGCTGGTGATGACCGCCACCCCGATCCCGCGGACCCTGGCGATGACCGCCTATGCCGACCTGGACGTGTCGGCCATCGACGAGCTGCCGCCGGGACGCACCCCGGTGCAGACGGTGGCCGTCAGCGCGGACCGCCGGCCCGAACTGGTCGAACGCATCCGCCTGGCCTGCGCCCAGGGGCGCCAGGTCTACTGGGTCTGCACCCTGATCGAGGAGGCGGAGGACGCGCGACCGGGCCAGGGGCCGGGGCTGCAGGCGCAGGCGGCAGAGCGCACGTTCGCCGACCTCACCGCGCAGCTGCCGGGTGTGCGCGTGGGCCTGGTCCACGGCCGGATGAAGGCGGCGGCCAAGCAGGCGGCGATGCGTGCGTTTAAGGACGGCCAGGTCGACCTGCTGGTGGCGACCACGGTGATCGAGGTCGGGGTGGACGTGCCCAATGCCTCGCTGATGATCGTGGAGAACGCCGAGCGCCTGGGGCTGGCCCAGCTGCACCAGCTGCGGGGGCGGGTGGGTCGCGGGTCGGCGGCTTCCAGCTGCGTGCTGCTGTACCAGCCACCGCTGTCGGCAATGGCCCGGCAGCGGCTGGACGTGCTGCGGCGGACCGGCGACGGGTTCGTGATCGCCGAGGAGGACCTGAAGCTGCGGGGGCCCGGCGAACTGCTCGGCACCCGCCAGACCGGCCTGGCCGCGTTCCGCGTCGCCGACCTGGCGCGCGATGCGGACCTGCTGCCGGCGGTCCACCGGCTTGCCGAACAGCTGCTCGGTGACCATCCGGACGTGGCCGACCGCGTGATCGCGCGCTGGATCGGCGGCGCGGCACGCTATGCCGGCGCCTGAACGCCGGCCGCGCGCCATTGCCGCACCTGCGCCGCAGCGGCGACACTGCGCGGCCCCGCTGCAAGGAACAAACCCCCGATGAGCGACCGGATCCCGCTGCTGATCGACACCGACCCGGGCGTGGACGATGCCCTGGCCCTGCTGATGGCGTTCGACGCGCCCGGGCACGAGGTGGTCGGGCTGACCATCGCCGCCGGCAACGTCGGCCTGGAACACACCGTGCGCAACGCGCTGAAGTTGCGCGAGGTGGCCGGCTGCCCGCAGGTACCGGTGTTCGCAGGTTGCGACCGACCGCTGGTGCACATGCCGCGCGAGGACGCCGCCCACGTGCACGGACGGGACGGCTTCGGCGACGTCGGCTACCCCGACCCCGCCGGCCAGGCCGAGCCCGAGCACGCCGCGCTGGCGATCCTGCGGCTCTCGCACGAGCACGCCGGCCGGCTGCTGCTGGTCGCGCTCGGTCCGCTGACCAACCTGGCCCTGGCGCTGCGCCTCGATCCGACTCTCCCGCAGCGCGTGGCGCGGCTGGTGGTGATGGGCGGGGCGGTCAGCGCGCACGGCAACATCACCCCGGTGGCCGAGTTCAACGTCGGCTTCGATCCGGAGGCCGCGCACGTGGTGCTCTCCGGCTTCCCGCGCTACGACCTGGCCGACTGGGAGGCGACCCTGGCCCATGGCTTCCTGCACCGCGAGGTGGAGCAGTGGCTTGCCGCCGGCTCGCCGCGGGCAAGGTTCTACGAGGCGATCTCGCGCCAGACGCGGCTGTGGTCGGAGGACCGCCGCGGCGACCACTGGCATTCGGCCGACTCGCTGGCGATGGCCTGGGCGCTGGAGCCGGACGGAGCGGTGGAAACCGCCGACCGGCCGGTGGCGGTGGAGACCGAGGGCCGCCTGACCCGCGGCCTGACGGCGGTGGACTGGAACCGCCAGACCGGCGCCGCGGACAATGCGCGGATCCTGCTGCGCTATGACCAGGCCCGTTTCAACGCGCGCGTCCGCGCGGCCCTGGCGGCAGCCTGAGGTGGCCTGGCCTGGCGGGGCGGGCGGCTTGCGCCGGACCGCCCCCTGCCACTAGAATGCCGGGCTCAGTCCGCTACAGCCTACGGTGCGCCGCCATGAAGGCCGACATCCATCCCGAGTATCGCGAAGTCGTCTTCCACGACGTCACCTCCGACTTCAAGTTCCTGACCCGTTCGACCCTGGCGTCCACCGCCAAGGAGTCGGTGAAGTGGGAAGACGGCAACGACTATCCGCTGGTCAAGATCGAAATCTCCTCGGCCTCGCACCCGTTCTACACGGGCAAGCACAAGGTCATGGACACCAGCGGCCGCATCGACAAGTTCCAGCGCCGCTACGCGCGCTGATCGGGCCGGCGCGCCAGGTGCGCGCCTCCCGCCGATGTGATCCAGACAGGGCGGCCGCAAGCTTGCGGCCGCTTTGCCGTGCGCGTCGTCCGGCCGCACGGGACGCTGCGTGCCGGCGGTGCCACGTCTACGACTTCCGTCCAGCGGACCCGGCCGGATGGCCTATGCGATAATTGGCGCGTTTCGTGGCGTTCGCCGCGGACCCCCCTACCGCGAGCCCTTGCGCCATGGCGCGACGGGTCGCGCTTACCCCAAAGAGGAGCGCACACCGTGTCCAATCTTGACCAGGTCACGTTGAATGCCGGCGACAAGTCGGTGTCCCTGCCGGTGCTGAAGCCGACGCTGGGCAACGACTGCATCGACATCTCGAAGCTGACGAGGGAAACCGGCCTTTTCACCTATGATTCCGGTTTCACCGCCACCGCCAGCTGCAAGTCGGCCATCACCTACATCGATGGCGACAACGGCGTGCTGCTGTACCGCGGCTACCCGATCGAGCAGCTCGCCGAGCATTCCAGCTTCCTGGAGGTGGCCTACCTGCTGATGAACGGCGAACTGCCGACCCCGGCCGAGTTCAAGAAGTTCGAGCACGACGTCACGCATCACACGATGATGCACGAGTCGCTGAAGAACTTCCTGCAGGGCTTCAACTACGACGCGCACCCGATGGCCATGCTGGCCGGCAGCGTCGCCTCGCTCTCCGCGTTCTACCACGACACCCTGGACCAGAACGATCCGGAGCAGCGCCGCCTGGCCGCCATCCGCCTGCTGGCGAAGATGCCGACCCTGGCCGCGGCCGCCTACCGCTACTCGATCGGCTGGCCGATCCGCTACCCGCGCAACAACCTCGAGTACGTCGACCGCTTCCTGCACATGATGTTCGAGGTGCCGAGCGAGCCGCTGGAAATGAACCCGGTCGTGGCCAAGGCCCTGGACCTGCTGTTCATCCTGCACGCCGACCACGAGCAGAACGCCTCGACCTCGACCGTGCGCCTGGTCGGTTCGACCGGCGCCAACCCGTACGCCTCGGTGGCCGCGGGCATCACCGCGCTGTGGGGCCCCGCGCACGGCGGCGCCAACGAGGCGGTGCTGAAGATGCTGGAGGAGATCGGCGATGCGAAGAACGTCGCCTCCGCCGTGGCCAAGGCCAAGGACAAGGAGTCCGGTTTCCGCCTGATGGGCTTCGGCCACCGCGTCTACAAGAACTTCGACCCGCGCGCCAAGATCATCCGCGAGATGACCCACAAGGTGCTCGGCGAGCTGGGCGTGGACGATCCGCTGCTGGAAGTGGCGATGCGCCTGGAGGAGGCCGCGCTCAAGGACGACTACTTTATCCAGCGCAAGCTGTACCCGAACGTGGATTTCTACAGCGGCATCATCTACAAGGCGCTGAAGATCCCGACCGAGATGTTCACCGTGATGTTCGCCATCGGTCGTACCGCCGGCTGGGTGTCGCACTGGCTGGAGCAGCAGGTCGACCCGGAAGCGAAGATCGGCCGTCCCCGCCAGATCTACACCGGCCACGACGTGCGCGACTACAAGGCCGCCGGCGAGCGCTGAGCCCGGGCTGCCGTTGGCGATCGATGACGCCCCGCCCCGTGCGGGGCGTCTGTCGTATGGGCGGCGGATACGGGGCGGCCCGGGGCCCTGGACGGTCGCGGGCCCAGGACACGGGCGGGGCAGCGACGGCACGCGCCACGGCCGCGCGGCGCGTCACCCGGCGCCGGGATCGTGCTGCAGCAGCGCGCGCAGCTGGGCAAGCGAGGCCCGCTGCATCGGCCGCTCGTTCAGCGGTGAAAGGGGCGCCTGGCGCAGCACGGCCTCCGGCAGCACGAGCAGTTCGAAGCCCAGCCCGTCCGCATCGAACATCCACACGATGGCATCCAGCTCGCGGGCGCGGTCCAGTCGCACGCGCCGGGTGCGCGGCTCGGCCGGGATGGCGTGTTCGTCCAGGAAGCGCGCCACCGCGTCCGGGTCGTCCACATGCAGGTGCAGGAGCACCGGGGCGTCTTCATCGGCGGTGCCCTCCAGCACCGGGCCGGCCAGGCGGGGCTGGAACCGGGCGAGGAATTCCATGGCCCCGGTCGCGGCCTCCCGCCGCGCCCGCACCGCGTTCGCCTGCGCCGGGCCGCGGAACAGCCGCTGGTATTCGCGCAGCGCCTGGTCGATCTCCTCATTGCGCGGCAGCGCGGCCTCGTCATGGATGCCCATGCGGCTGGCCGCCTTGCGCTTGGCCTGCTGGTAATCGCGGATGCCACCCTCGGCCATCAGCCGGGCCGCCTCGTGCGCCAGCCGTCGCCGGCGCTCCTCGTGCCTGCCCGCGGCGTGCTGGTGTGCCCGTGCCATCGCCATTCCCCGTGGTGACCCTGGGGCAATGTAGCGCGGCACGGTGACAGCCGGGTCACGGCTCCGCGCCTGCGTTCAGAAGATGTCGAACGCCTCTTCGTCCATCGATTCGGGAGCCAGGTAGTCCAGGCTGTTCTGCATCCGCTCCAGGTCCTCGACCTTCAGGTACTCGGTGCGTCCGCCGCCGCTGGTGGAGATGCGGCCGGCATCGTCCACGTACACCTGGACCATGCCGTCCGGCGGGTCGTTGGCCACCACCGGCTGCCCGTCCAGGGCCACCCGCATGAAGTCGATCCAGATCGGCAGCGCGGCGCGGCCGCCGTACTCGCGGTAGCCGAGCGACTTGAAGTCGTCGCGCCCGACCCAGACGGTGGTGGCGAGGGTGCCGCCGAAACCGGAGAACCACGCATCGCGGTGGTCGTTGGTGGAGCCGGTCTTGCCGCCGACATCCTCCCGCTCCAAGACCTTGGCCGCGGTGCCGGTACCGCGCTGGACGACGTCGCGCATCATCGACACCAGCTGGTAGGCGGTGCGCTCGTCGATCGCGCGTGGCGCCACCGGCCCCTCGGGGCGCGCCACCGGGGCGGCCGGGGCCTGGGCCTGGGCCTGGGCCGCCCCGGCCGCACCGGACGCCTGGGCGGGGGCTGCACTGCCCGCTGCCGGCAGTGCGCCGAAATTGAAGCCGTCCACCACCTGCTGGGCGCCACCGGCGGCAGCGCCGGTGCCGCCACAGCCACGGCAGGCCATCGCCGGCTCGGCCTTGAACACGACCTGGCCGTCGCGGTCGCGCACCTCGTCGATGAACCAGGTGTCCACCAGCGAGCCGCCGTTGGCGAAGACCGCGTATCCGCGTGCCACCGACAGCGGGGTCAACGAGGCGGTGCCCAGCGACATCGACAGGTTGGGCGGCAGCTCCGCCTGGTCGAACCCGAACTGGCTGATATAGGTCCGGGCGAAGTCGACGCCGATGGCGTCGAGCATGCGCACCGAGACCAGGTTGCGGGACTGCACCAGCGCCTCGCGCAGGCGCATCGGGCCACGGAAGCCGCCGCCGTCGTTCTGCGGCGACCAGGTCTTGCCGCGGCGGTCGCGGAACACCACTGGCGCGTCAAGCACGATAGAGGCCGGGTTGAAGCCCTTCTCGAAGGCCGCAGCGTAGACGAACGGCTTGAAGCTGGAGCCGGGCTGGCGCCGCGCCTGGGTCGCGCGGTTGAACTTGTTGCCGGCGAAGCTGTAACCGCCGACCAGGGCACGCAGCGCGCCGGTATTGGCGTCCACCGAGACCAGCGCGGCCTGGCCACGCGGAACCTGGTCCAGCACGGGGCCCTTGTCGCCGTCGTGGCGCACGCGCACCACGTCCCCGCGCGCGAGCAGGGCGGCGGGATTCTTGCCGGCCCAGCGCGCCGAGCCGGCGGCCAGGGTCGCGCGGGTGCCGTCGGCCAGCACGACCTCGGCGCTGCCGTCGGCGGCGGTGGCGGCGACGATCGCCGGCAGCAGGTCGGCCTGGGCCGACGTGCCCCGCAGTTCGCGGGCCAGGGCGGCGTCATCGGCCGAATCCGGAAGCTCGACCTTGCGCTCCACCCCGTGCCAGCCGTGGCGGTGGTCGTACAGGCGCAGGCCCTCGCGCACGGCTAGGTCGGCCGCGGCCTGCATCTCCGGGTCGATCGTCGTGGTGACGCGGTAGCCGCGGGTCAGTGCCTCGGGCCCGTAGCGGGTGATCATCTCCTGGCGCACCATCTCCGCCACGTAGGGCGCGGAAGCCTCCAGCGGCGGCTCGTGTGCGCCGGCGTGCATGGGTACCGCCTTGGCCTGCTCGGCCTCCGCGGCGCTCACGTAGCCCAGTTCGGCCATCCGGTCGAGGATGTAGTCGCGGCGGATCCTGGCCCGCTCGGGGTTGCTGAGCGGGTTGCCGGAGGAGGGGAACTTCGGGATGCCGGCCAGGGAGGCCATCTCGTCCAGCGACAGCTCGTCCAGCTTCTTGCCGTAGTAGAACTCCGCCGCGGCGCCCACGCCGTAGGCGCGGTTGCCGAAGAAGCTCTTGTTGAGGTACAGCGCCAGGATCTCGTCCTTGGTCAGCTCGTCCTCCATGCGCATCGCCAGCAGCATTTCCGCGGCCTTGCGCCGCAGCTTGACCTCCGGGCTGAGGTAGAACTGGCGCGCCACCTGCTGGGTGATGGTCGACCCGCCCGGGACCTTCAGGCTGCGCGTGGTGGCCATCAGCCAGATCGCGCGGCCGGTGCCCTTGTAGTCCACGCCACCGTGTTCGTAGAAGCGCGCGTCCTCGATCGCGAGGAAGGCCTGGCGCAGGCGCAGCGGCACCTGCTCGATGGTCACCGGGTAGCGCCGGGCCTCGCCGAAGACCGCCATCAGCCGCGCGTCGGCGGTGTACACGTACAGCGGCTCCTGCATCTCGGTCTCGCGCAGGGACGACACGTCCGGCAGGTCCGCCGAGATCGACCGGTAGACGATGGCGACGACGATCAGGCCGGCCAGGGCAAGGGCGGCCAAGGCGATCAGCGCCCAGCGGAGCACGCGGCGGAGACGGGGCATCACGGATCCGATTGCAGATTTCGCGGCCGCAGAGTATAGATGACGGCAGGATGCCGCCGGGGGGGCATCCAGGGGAATCGGGCAGGCAGCATTCGACGGTGGGTGACGGGGGTCGCAGCCCGTGCCGTGGGAGCTTGCCAAGTCCGAAAAAGCCATTATTTAATGCGCGGGCACAGAAGTTGCGTCCAAGTGCCCGTCGGCAGGGGAGAAACCGTGGGGCTCATCCCAAAAAGCCAGTCGCCGCTTATTGGCGTCGACATCAGTTCGACTGCGGTAAAGCTGCTGCAGCTGTCCCGCAGTGGCAACCGCTATCGCGTCGAGCATTACGCCGTGGAGCCTCTGCCACCCAATGCGGTGGTGGAGAAGAACATCGTCGAGGTGGAGGCCGTGGGTGAGGCCATCCGCCGCGCGGTGACGCGCTCCGGGACCAAGGCCAGGAACGCCGCGGCCGCGGTGGCCGGCTCGGCGGTGATCACCAAGGTGATCCCGATGCCGGGGGACCTGGACGAGAACGACATGGAGGCCCAGGTCGAGCTCGAGGCGGTCAACTACATCCCGTATCCCATCGAGGAAGTGAACCTGGACTTCGAGGTGCTCGGTCCCATGCCGAACAACCCCGAGACGGTCCAGGTGCTGCTGGCCGCGTCGCGTTCGGAGAACGTCGAGCTGCGCCAGTCCGCGCTGGAGCTGGGGGGACTGACCGCCCGGGTGATGGACGTGGAGGCCTTCGCCGTCGAGAACGCCTTCGCCCTGGTCGCCAACGACCTGCCCGCCGGCCGTGACGGCGTGGTGGCGCTGGTGGACATCGGCGCCACCATGACCACGCTCAACGTCCTGCGCGGCGGGCGCAGCCTCTACAGCCGCGAGCAGCTGTTCGGTGGCAAGCAGCTGACCGACGAGGTGATGCGCCGCTACGGGCTCACCTACGAGGAAGCCGGCCAGGCCAAGCGCCAGGGCGGGCTGCCGGAGACCTACGAGTTCGAGGTCCTGGAGCCGTTCAAGGAGGCCGCGGTCCAGCAGATCAGCCGCCTGCTGCAGTTCTTCTACGCCGGCAGCGAATTCAACCGCGTCGACCAGATCGTGCTGGCCGGCGGTTGCGCCTCGATCGTGGGCCTGCCGGAGATGGTGGAGGAACAGCTGGGCGTGCCCACCCAGGTCGCCAACCCGCTGGCGCAGATGACCCTCGGCCCGCGCGTGCAGGCGCACGCCCTGGCGCAGGACGCCCCGGCGCTGATGATCGCCACCGGCCTGGCCCTGAGGAGCTTCGACTGATGGCACGCATCAACCTCCTGCCGTGGCGCGCCGAGCGCCGCAAGCAACGCCAGCGCGAGTTCCAGGCCATGCTGGGCATGGCCGCGCTGGGCGGGGTCCTGCTCGCACTGCTGGTGTGGTTCTACTACGACCGGCAGATCAGCGGCCAGGAAGACCGCAACCGCTTCCTCCAGGCCGAGATCGACAAGGTCAAGAAGCAGAACGAGGAAATCGCCGAGCTGGACGCCAAGAAGGACCGGCTGCTGGCGCGCAAGAAGGTGATCGAGGAACTGCAGGCCAACCGCTCGCAGATGGTCCACCTGTTCGACTCCCTGGTACGCACGATCCCCGACGGCGTGGTGCTGAACGCACTGAAGCAGGAAGGGGAGATGCTCACCCTCGAGGGAACCGCGCAGTCCAACGCGCGGGTGAGCAACTACATGCGCAACCTGGAGAGCTCTGGCTGGATGACCAAGCCCGACCTGTCGATCATCGAGGTGCGGAAGGAGACCAAGGCCGCGGTGCCGGGCGCCCCGCGCGCATTGCCGTACAACTTCAGCCTGAAAGTCCGCCTGGCCAACCCCAACGCGCCGGCCGAAGGCGAGCAGGGGATCGATCCGGCGCTGCTGTCCGCGTCCGGCGAGCCCGGCGCCGAAGCGGCGGCCGATGCCGGCGCCGGGGCGGCTCCGGCTTCAGCCCCCGCCGAGCAGCCTGCCCCCACCGAAGCCACGCCGGCCGCACCGGCCGCCGCGCCTGCGGCACCGGCTGATGCGCCGGCCGCCAATGCCACCGGAGGCCCGGCGTCATGAGCCAGAAGAAGAAGATCAAGCTCAGCGAGCTGGATTTCAACAACATCGGCGGCTGGCCGCAGCAGGCCAAGGTCGTGTTCTGCGTGCTGCTGGCGGCGCTGATCATGCTGGTCGCCTGGTTCGTCCTGATCAGCGGCAAGCGCGACGAGCTGCAGCAGCTGGAGAGCCGCGAGTCGAGCCTGCGGGCGACCTTCGAGGAAGAGCAGGGCAGGGCCGCCAACCTCGAACCGCTGCGCCAGCAGCTCGCGCAGATGGAGCAGGTGCTGCAGCAGATGCTGCGCCAGCTGCCCAGCAAGACCGAGATGCCGGACCTGATCGTGGACATCTCGCAGACCGCGCTGTCCAGCGGCCTGTCCAACGAGCTGTTCAAGCCGGGCAACGAGACGCCGCGCGAGTTCTACGCGGAGAAGCCGATCGCGCTGCGCATGGTGGGCAACTACCACCAGTTCGGCGCGTTCGTCAGCGGCGTCGCCTCGCTGCCGCGCGTGGTGATCCTGACCATGCACGACATCTCGCTCAAGCCGAAGGACCGGGGTGGCATCACCCGCAACGGTGCGCTCGAACTGTCCGGCACCGTCAAGACCTACCGCTACCTGGACGAGAGCGAGATGCCGCCTGCGCCCGCGCCCAAGAAGGGCGCCAAGAAGAAGTCGAAGTCCAAGGGGGGGGCGTGACCATGGGGCGTTACCAGTCCGCCAGCATGTTGCGCACCGCCGGTGCCGTGGTCCTCGTGCTTGCGCTCGGCGCCTGCGGGCGCGGCATCACCAGCACGCCGGGCGACGCACCGAACCTGAAGAAGTGGGTCGAGGAGGTGCGTGCCCGTCCGGCACCGCCGCTGGACCCGCTGCCGGTCATGCAGCAGTTCGAAACCTTCGAGTACGCCGCGCAGGACCTGCGCGACCCGTTCAGCGATGCGTGGAGCAACCCGGAAGGGGGATCGGGCCTGCGCCCGGATCCGAACCGGCCCAAGCAGCCGCTGGAGCAGTATCCGCTGGACAGCCTGGACATGGTCGGCACGATCGGCCAGGGGGCCGGCCTGCTGGCGCTGGTGATGGCGCCGGACCGGGTCACCCACCGCATCCGTCCGGGCGCCTACCTGGGCCAGAACGACGGACGCGTGGTCGGCGTGTACGACGACCGGATCGAACTGGTCGAGCTGGTGCCAGATGGTGCGGGGGGATGGCTGGAACGCCCGGCCTCGATCGCGCTCGAAGATCAATGATTAGGGGATAGCACGATGACCTTTTCCAATGACCGGAATCCGGGCAAGCGCCTGCGCCCGGCGACCTTGAGGGCCTGTGGTCTGGTCGGGCTCGCGTTTGCCCTGGCCTCGGCCACCAGCCTTGCCTCGACCTCCACCACCGCGCTGCAGCCGGCCGCGGCCAGCACCGCGCCGGCGCGGGCCAGCGTGGCCCATATCGACTTCAAGCGTGGCGATGGCGGCGCCGGGCGGCTGGTCCTGCGCTTCAATGGCGACGGCGCCACGCCGGACCTGCGCAACCAGGACGGCAGCGTCGTGGTGGACGTGGCCAACGCCACGCTGCCGCCCGAGCTGCAGCGGCCGCTGAACGTCACCGACTTCGCCACCCCGGTGCAGCGCATCGACGCCCGTCCCTACGGCGGCGGCACCCAGCTGGTGCTGGCCACCCGCGGCGAGTACGACTCGCTGGCCTACCAGACCGGCAACGAGTACGTGGTCGAGATCGCGCCGCGTGCGGTCCCGGCGGTCGGCGCGGTGACCGGCGAGGGCCTGGCCAGCGCGCAGGCCAAGCTGGCCACGCGCGCCTATTCGGGCCGGCCGGTGACCTTCAACTTCCAGGACGTGCCGGTGCGCACGGTCCTGCAGCTGATCGCCGAGGAGTCCAACCTCAACATCGTGGCTTCGGACACCGTGCAGGGCAACGTGACCCTGCGCCTGGTGCACGTGCCGTGGGACCAGGCCCTGGACATCGTCCTGCGGGCCAAGGGGCTGGACAAGCGCCGTGACGGCAACGTCGTGTGGGTCGCGCCGCAGGCCGAGCTGGCCTCCTTCGAGAAGGCCCGCGAGGATGCCCGCATCGACCTGGAGAACCGGGTCGACCTGATGACCGACTACATCCAGGTCAACTACCACTCCGCCGGGGCCATCTTCAAGGCGCTGACCGAGGCGCGTGGCGTGGGCGGCGGTTCGGGCGGTACCAGCAACGAGAGCGGCTTCCTGTCCCAGCGCGGCCGCATCGTCGCCGACGAGCGCACCAACACGCTGATGATCAGCGACATCCCGAAGAAGGTCGCGCAGATGCGCGAGCTGATCGCGGTGATCGACCGTCCGGTGGACCAGGTGCTGATCGAGAGCCGCATCGTGATCGCCACCGATTCGTTCGCCCGCGACCTCGGCGCGCGGTTCGGCGTGCAGGGCCGCGAGATCGGCAACAACACCCGGGTGATCAGCGGTTCGCTGGAGAACAACGTCAACATCATCCGCAACGGCACCTACAACGTGCCGGGCGGCCTGAACGTCAACCTCCCGGCGACCCCGGGCAACGCCGGCGCGCTGGCCTACACCCTGCTGGGCGCGAACTTCGCCATCGACCTGGAACTGTCCGCGCTGCAGCAGGAAGGCCGGGGCGAGGTGCTGTCCAACCCGCGCGTGGTCACCTCCAACCAGCGCGAGGCGGTGATCCGCCAGGGCCGCGAGGTCGGTTACGTCACCCTCACCGGTGGCGGCAACCAGGCCTTCGCCACGCCCAACGTGCAGTTCAAGGAAGTCCTGCTGGAGCTGAAGGTCACCCCGACCATCACCAGCGACGACCGCGTGTTCATGGTGGTCAACGTGCTCAAGGACGAGATCCTGGGTTACATCGACACCTCCATCGGCCAGGTGCCGGAGATCGCCACCCGCGAGATCAACACCGCGGTGCTGGTGGACGATGGCCAGACCGTGGTGATCGGTGGCGTCTACGAGTTCACCGACAGCAACAGCGTCTCCAAGGTGCCGTTCCTGGGCGACGTGCCGTTCCTGGGCACGCTGTTCAAGAAGAAGAGCCGCATCAAGGACAAGGCCGAGCTGCTGATCTTCCTGACGCCGAAGGTGATGCGCGTCGAGAAGCGCGGCGGGACGCCGGCGCCGGTCGAGATGCCGCTGCCGCGGCAGCCGCGCGGATAAGGAACGGGGCCTGCGGGCCCCGTTCGTCTTTATGGGCCGGGCGGGGAACCCGGCGAGGCCCGGATCGGTCAGAATCCAGGCATGGATACCCTCCACACCGCCCCCGCCCCCGCCCCCGCCCCCGCCCCCGCCATCGACGCGCACCAGGCCTTCACCGGCCTGCGCGAGGCGATGTCCTCCGCCATCGTCGGCCAGGCAGCGCTGGTGGAGCGCCTGCTGGTGGCCCTGCTGGCCGACGGCCACCTGCTGGTGGAGGGCGCGCCGGGGCTGGCCAAGACCACCGCGATCCGCACGCTGGCCGTGCACCTGGAGGCGGAGTTCGCCCGGGTCCAGTTCACCCCGGACCTGCTGCCGGCCGACCTGACCGGCACCGAGGTGTGGCGTCCGCAGGAAGGCCGCTTCGAGTTCCAGCCCGGGCCGGTGTTCCACCCGCTGCTGCTGGCCGACGAGATCAACCGCGCGCCGGCCAAGGTGCAGTCGGCGCTGCTGGAGGCCATGGGCGAGCGCCAGGTCACCGTCGGCCGCCACACCTACGCATTGCCGCCGCTGTTCCTGGTGATGGCGACCCAGAACCCGATCGAGCAGGAGGGCACGTTCCCGCTGCCGGAGGCCCAGCTGGACCGCTTCCTGATGCACGTGCGCGTCGGCTATCCCGATGCCGAGGTGGAGACCGAGATCCTGCGCCTGGCGCGCGGCCAGGCCCGCCAGCGGCTGCACGAGCCGCAGGCGCCTGCCGTGCGCATGGCGCAGGCGACCGTGTTCGCCGCCCGCGAGCAGGTGCTCGCACTGCACGTGGCGCCGTCGCTGGAGCGCTACCTGGTCGAGCTGGTGATCGCCTCGCGCGACGCGGCGCGCTACGACCCGGCGCTGGCCCGGCGCATCGCCTGGGGTGCCAGCCCACGCGGCTCGATCGCGCTGGAGCGCTGCGCCCGTGCACGCGCCTGGCTGGCCGGCCGCGACTACGCCACCCCCGAGGACGTGCGCGCGGTCGCCCCGGACGTGCTGCGGCACCGCGTGCTGCCCAGCTACGAGGCGCTGGCCGAGGGCTGGGACGGCGACCGCCTGGTGGCGGCGCTGCTGGACCTGGTGCCGCCGCCGTGAGCGGGGCGGCGCCGGCGGCCGCGCCTGGTGACGGCCTGCGCCCGCGACTGGAGGAGCTGCTCGCCCTGCGCCACCGGGCGGCGCTTCCGATGCGTCCGGGCACCGGCCGTGCGGGCGTGCGCGGCATGGCGCCGTCGAGCCTGCGCGGGCGCGGCATGGAGTACGCCGAATCGCGCGAATACGTCGCCGGCGACGATGTCCGGCGCATGGACTGGCGGCTGACCGCCCGCACCGGACGCGCCCACACCAAGCTTTTCCAGACCGAACGCGAGCGCCTGAGCCTGCTGGTGGCCGACACCGCCCCCTCGCTGTATTTCGGCACCCGCGTGCGGTTCAAGTCGGTGCAGGCCGCGCGCGCCGGCGCGGTGGCGGTGTGGATGGGGCTCCAGGCCGGGGACCGGCTGGCGGCCCTGCGCGGCGGCGAGCCGGCGGTGCCACCGGCGGCCGGGATGCGAGGCGCGATGCGGGTGCTGGAATCGCTGGTGCGCTGGTATGCGCGCCCGCCGCAGGATGATGCCGGGCTCGAACTGGCGCTGGAACATGCCCAGCGCCTGCTGCGCCCAGGCGCGCGGCTGGTGGTGCTGGCCGACCCGCTCTCCGCCGCGCCGGTGCCACTGGCGCGCTGGGCCGCGCTGGGTCGCCACCACCAGGCCACCCTGGTGTTGCTGCAGGACGCGCTGGAGCTGGCACCGCCGCGACGGCTGCTGGCCCTGGAAGGCGGCGGCGGGCGGGTCGAGGTGGCGATGCAGCAGGCGCAGGCGCGGCGCTCGTGGGACGAGGTCCTGGGCCGGCCCGCGCGTGAGCTGGCGCGGATCCTGCCCGGGTATGGCTGGCAGGTGAGCTGCCTGGCCACCGACGCCGATGCCGGGGCCTGGCTGCAGGCGCCCGGGCCGGAGCCGGCGGCACGGCGGGAAGGCTGACAGGGGATGGATCCGGCGACGCTGCCCCTGCGCGATGTGCATCTGCCGCCGCCACCGTCGTGGTGGCCGCCGGCCCCTGGCTGGTGGTGGTTGGCCACGCTGCTGGCCGTACTCCTGCTGGGGTGGCTGGGATGGCGCGCCTGGCGGGCACGCCGGCGCCGGCGCTGGTCGCACTGGTTCGCGCGGGAAGCCGGCGGTGGCCTGCCGGTGGAGCGGGTCGCCGCGATATCGGGCCTGCTGCGCCGGGCCGCCCGGCGCGCGCAGCCGGGCGCCGAACACCTGCAGGGCGAGGCCTGGTTGCGCTTCCTCGACGGCGGCAGCGGGCAGGCCTTCAGCGCCGGGCCCGGCCGCATCCTGCTGGACGGCGGCTTCAGGCCGGACCTGGAGGCCGGCGCGGTGGAGGCCGCCGCGGCCCTGGCGCGGGCGCGCTTTCTGGACCTGATGGAGCGGCCGGTGCGGAGGCCGCGGTGAGCGCGGCGTGGGCCACCGTGGTGGCGGCCTTCGCCGGATTCGCCTGGCCGTGGGCCTGGCTGATGCTGCCCCTGCCGCTGCTGGCACGCCTGCTGCCGCCGAGGCCGGCCACCGGCGCGGCGCTGCGTGCGCCCTGGGCCACCCGGCTGCGCCCGGCGGCCGCTTCTCCCGCGGCTCCGGCCGTGCGCTGGATCCTGCCGCTGCTGGCCTGGGTGCTGCTGTGCGCAGCGGCCGCGCGACCGCAGATGCTCGGCGAGGTGGACACCCCGCCGCGGCAGGCGCGGCAGATGCTGCTGGCGGTGGACCTGTCCGGCAGCATGAGCGAGCCGGACATGCGGCTGGGGATGCAGCCGGTGGACCGGCTGACCGCCGCCAAGGCGGTGATCTCCGACTTCCTCCAGCGCCGCCAGGGCGACCGCGTCGGCCTGCTGGTGTTCGGCCAGCGGGCCTACATGCTCACCCCGCTGACCCTGGACCTGGCCGCGGTGCGCGAGCAGCTGCACGACACCGTTGCCGGCCTGGCCGGGCGCGAGACCGCACTGGGCGACGCCATCGGCCTGGCGGTCAAGCGCCTGCGCAGCCAGCCGCAGGGCCAGCGGGTGCTGGTCCTGCTGACCGACGGGGTCAATACCGCCGGCGTGCTGGAACCGCTGAAGGCCGCCGAACTGGCTGCCGCCGAGCAGGTACGGGTGCACACCATCGCCTTTGGTGGAAGCGCCGAGGGATTCACCCTGTTCGGCGTGCAGGTGCCGGTGCAGGGCGAGGAGGTGGACGAGGACACCCTGCGCCAGGTCGCCGACCTCACCGGCGGGCGCTTCTTCCGCGCCCGCGACGCCGACGAGCTGGCGGGCATCTACGCGGAGCTGGACCGGATCGAGGCGGTGGACGTGGCCGGCGAACCGGTCCGTCCGCGGCTGGAGGCCTATGCCTGGCCGCTGGCGGCCGCCGTGCTGCTCGCCCTGCTGGCCTGCATCGGGCCGGGCCCGCGGCGGGAGCTGCCGTGAGCGGGTGGTTGCCGCTGCTGCATTTCCAGCGCCCGTACTGGCTGTGGGCGCTGCTGGTGCTGCCGCTGCTCTGGATCGCCTGGCGCCGCCGCCGCGGCCAGGACTGGCGCGCGCTGGTCGATCCACACCTGAGGCCGGCGTTGCTGGTGCCGGGCCGGGGCCGGGCCTGGCTGGGCCTGGCGGGAGCCTCGCTGGCGGTGGTGCTGGCAGTCCTGGCCCTGGCCGGTCCGGGCTGGCGCCAGGCCGTGCAGCCGCGGGCCCAGTCGCAGGGCGCGCTGGTGGTGGCGCTCGACCTGTCGACCTCGATCCTGACGGCGGACCTGCCGCCCTCGCGCCTGGCCCAGGCCCGGGCCAAGCTCGCGCGCCTGCTCGCGCGCCGCGCCGGTGGCGAGGTGGCGCTGGTGGCCTGGGCGGCCGATGCCTACACCGTCACCCCGCTCACCGCCGATGTCGCCAACGTCGCCCTGTTCCTCGACGCGCTGGCACCGGAGGTGATGCCCGGCGACGGCCACCACACCGCCCGCGCGATCACCCATGCCGCGGGCCTGCTGCGCCAGGCCGGCTTCCCGCGTGGCCAGATCCTGCTGCTGACCTCCGACGCCGAATCCGGCGCGCTGCCGGTCGCAGCCGCAACGGCTGCCGCCGGTTACCAGGTGTCTGTCCTCGGCCTGGGCACGCCTTCGGGTGCGATGCATCGCGACGCCCGCGGCCTGGCACGCGCCTCGCAACGCGACGATGCCGCGCTGCAGGCCCTGGCCGCGGCCGGGCAGGGGCGGTACGCGGTGCTGTCGGTGGACGATTCGGACCTGCTGGCGCTTGGCGTGCTGGAGCCGGAGGCAGGGGCGCAGGTCGACTCCGGCGGGGCGCGGGTGTGGCTGGACCAGGGTTACTGGCTGTTGCCGCCGCTGCTGCTGCTTGCGGCGTTGGCCTTCCGGCGCGGGGCCGCGCTGCTGGCCTTGCCGCTGCTGCTGTGGATGCTTCCGGCCGGCCCGGCCACGGCTGCCGGGGACGGCGCCTGGCTGCGCGGCGACCAGCGGGCCCAGCGCCAGCTCGAGCGGGGCGTGGAGGCCTATCGGCGCGGCGATTTCGACGCAGCCGCCGAAGCCTTCGCCGCCGCCGGCGCGCGCGGCGCCGCGGCGCAGTACAACCTGGGCAACGCGCTGGCCCGGCAGGGCCGCTACGACGAGGCCATCGCCGCCTACGACCGCGCCCTGGCGCAGGCTCCGGGCATGCAGGACGCGGTCGCCAACCGCCGCGTGGTCGAGGCGGCACGGCGCGCGCAGCCGCCCGCGCCCGGTGGCGGCGGCAGTGGCGGGCGCCAACCCCCGCCCGGGGACCCGTCCAAAGGCGCCGGCGCCGGCCAGGGCGACCCAGGTGCGGGCCAGCCCCGCCGGGGCCAGGGACAGGAGCCCGCGGCACCGCCGCCTGGCGGTGGCGACACCCCACCGCCGGCCAGCGAGGATCCCGCCGCTGCGCGCGAGCGCCAGGCCCGGGCCGACCGCGAGCAGCGCCAGCGGATGCAGCAGGCGCTGCAACAGGCGCGTGGCGACGCGAGCCCGCAGGCGCAGCCGGGCACGGAGGCCCCGGATGCGGATCCGCAGGCGCGCGAGCGGCGGCAGGCGCACGAAGCCTGGCTGCGGCGCGTGCCCGATGACCCGGGCGGGCTGCTGCGCGCGAAGTTCCAGCTCGAGCAGCAGCGCCGCCAGCAGGAAGGACGATGAACCAGCCCCGCCACCGACATCCGTTGTCCGCCCGTTTCCCGCCCCGCGCGCTCGCCGGGCTGGCCCTGCTGCTTTGGCTGGCATGCGGCGGTGCGTCCGCCGCGACCCGGGCCTGGCTGGACCGCAGCCAGGTCCGGGCGGGCGATACCGTCACCCTCAACATCGAGACCGACCAGCCCGGCGCCGCGCCGGATTACGCACCGCTGGAGGCCGACTTCGAGGTCGGCACCCCGTTCCGCACCGGGCGCCAGGGAGCCGGCGCGCTGTTCGGCGTGCGCCTGGTGCCGCGCCGCGACGGCACCCTGCAGGTGCCCGCGTTGCGCGTGGGCGCCGAACAGACTTCGGCCCAGGTGCTGCGCGTGCAGCCGGTGCAGGCGGCGCCCCGCGGCGACGTGTTCGTGGAGAGCCAGGTCGAACACGACGCGGTCTGGGTGCAGCAGAACGTGGGCCTGGTGGTACGGCTGTACTACGCCACCTCGCTGGTGTCCGGCGAGCTGACCCAGGAAGCGCCGGACGGGGCCGCCCTGCAGCGCATCGGCGAGGACGTCGTCGGGCGCCGGCGCATGGGCAACCGCGACTACCAGTTCGTCGAGCGCCGCTTCCTGCTGGTGCCGGAGCGCAGCGGCACGCTGCGGGTGCCGGCGCCGCGCTTCCGTGGCCAGGCCTCGCCACGGTTCTTCGACGACTTCTTCGGCACCGACCGCGCACTGGCCGCCGAGGGCAAGCCGCTGCAGCTGCAGGTGCGCGCGCCGCCGGCCGACGCACCGCAGCCATGGCTGCCATTGCAGGGGCTCCGCCTGCGCTACCTCGACCCGCCGGCCACCGCCCGCGCCGGCGAGGCGGTGGAGGTGGCGGTCGAGGCCGAGGCCGGTGGCGCCACCGCGGCGCAGTTCCCGGACATCCCGGCGCCGCAGGTGCAGGGCGCGCAGGTGTTCGCCGAACGCCCCCAGCTCACCGAGCGCTTCGTCGACGGCACCCCGCGCCTGACCGTGGTGCGACGCTTCGCCATCGTGCCGCTGCAGCCAGGCCCGCTGGTGGTGCCCGGACCGTCGCTGGCGTGGTGGGATGCCGCGGCGGGCCGCGCCAGCGTCGCGCGCCTGCCCGCGCTGCAGCTGGAGGTCGTCGCACCGTCGCCGGCCGCCACGCAGGGTCCGGCGGCCGGCGCCTCCGCGTTGCCCCTGCCCGGCGCGGCCGGTGCGGACGCCGGCGCCGGCCCGCGGGGCGGCGGTGCCGGGGACGCGGGCCTGTGGCCGTGGATGGCGCTGGCGCTGGGACTGCTGTGGCTGGCCACGCTGGCGTGGGCCCTGCAGCTGCGTCGCCAGCATCGCGTCGCGCACGCCACGACGCGGGTGGCGCCAGGCGCGGCGGTGGAACCCGGCGCGCCCGCCCCGACCACCGCCGACCTGCGGCGCGCGCTGGACGCGGACAGCTTCGATGCGGCCGTGCGCCTGCTGCAGGCGATGGCACATCCACCGGCGCGCGACCTGGACGAGGTGCTGGCGCGCCTGGCCGACCCGGGACAGCGCGACGCGCTGCAGGCGATGCGCCGCGCGCTGTGGGCGGGCGATGGCGACCCGGCACGGGCGCGGCTCGAGCTGCGGGCCGCGTTCCGCGGTGGACCGCGTTGGGCTGGCGAAACAGGGCCGGCGGCGGTCGCCGGTTCGGCCCAGCTGCCACCGCTGTACCCCCGCGCAGGACCCTGAAACGCGTCTGCTACCCTGCGCCCTGCCGTAATCCGGGAACACCGCATGATCCGCAATGCCAGCCCCTGGCCCATGCCGCTGAAGATGGGCGTGGGCTTCGCCGCCGGCCTGCTGCTGGGCCTGCTGGTGCACCTGACCGCCGGCGCCGATGCCGCCTGGGTGCAGGCGTTCACCCGCTACGTGACCACGCCCGCTTCCGGGTTGTTCCTCAACCTGATCTTCATGCTGATCGTGCCGCTGCTGTTCTCGGCGCTGGTGATGGGCATCGCGGAGATGGGCGACATCCGCGCCCTCGGCCGGATCGGCTGGAAGACCCTGGCCTACACCGTGGTGCTTTCCGGCGTGGCGGTGGCCCTGGGGCTGCTGCTGGTGAACCTGTTGCGGCCCGGCGCCGGCGTGGACCCGGCCCTGGCCTCGCAGCTGCTGGAGCAGAACGCCGAGCGCAGCCGCGAGATCGTCGCCAGCATCGAGGCCCAGCCGCGCGGCATCGACATGCTGTTGTCGATCGTGCCCAGCAACGTGGTCGCCGCCGCTTCCGACAACGGCGCGATCCTGGCGCTGATGTTCTTCGCGGTGATGTTCGGCGTGGGGATGGTGCTGACCGATGACGACAGGGTCGCCACGCTCAAGCGCGGCATCGAGGGCGTCTTCGAGATCTCCATGACCCTGATCGGGCTGGTGATCCGGCTGGCCCCGTACGCGGTGTTCTGCTTCATGTTCAACCTCGCGGCGATCTTCGGCTTCGACCTGCTGCTGCGGCTGGGCGCCTATGTCGGCGTGGTGGTGCTGGCGCTGGCGCTGCACATGTTCGTGACCTATTCGATCGCCGTGCGGCTTGCCGGCCACTCGCCGCTGGCGTTCTTCCGCCAGATCCAGGAGGCGGCGGTGATGGCGTTCTCCACCGCGTCCTCCAATGCCACCCTGCCCACCGCCCTGCGCGTGGCCGACGGCATGGGCCTGCCGCATCGGGTCTCGCGGTTCGTGCTCACCGTTGGCGCGACCGCCAACCAGAACGGCACCGCGCTGTTCGAGGGGGTGACGGTGATCTTCCTGGCGCAGTTCTTCGGCGTGGAGCTGAGCCTGGGCCAGCAATGCATGGTGATGCTGGTCTGCATCCTCGGCGGCATCGGCACCGCCGGCGTGCCATCCGGTTCGTTGCCGGTGGTGGCGCTGATCTGCGCGATGGTCGGGGTGGACCCGATCGGGATCGGCCTGATCCTCGGCGTCAACCACTTCCTGGACATGTGCCGCACCACGCTCAACGTCAGCGGCGACCTGACCCTGGCCACCCTGGTCGCCGCCGGCGAGCCGGCCGACCCGGCGCGCGTGGATACCCCGGCGCAGGGGGCGCCTGCCTGAGCGGGATGGTTTCAGGCAAAACCTCGGTGGGAACGTTCCCGGGCCCCGTATGCCCTGAATGCGCCGCTGAGCGGCGGAAAATCAACGGGTTGCGGCGGGACATGGCGGGCGCGGGATGGGACAATGGCCGGCCGCATTCCCGCGGATGCCATCGAACCAGCCGAAGCCCCACATGACGAAGCCGACACGCCGACAGCTCGCCAACGCTATCCGTTTCCTCGCCGCCGATGCCGTGGAGGCCGCCAAGTCCGGTCACCCGGGCATGCCCATGGGCATGGCCGACATCGCCGAAGTGCTGTGGAACGACTACCTGCGCCACAACCCGTCCAACCCGGACTGGTTCAACCGCGACCGCTTCGTGCTCTCCAACGGCCACGGCTCGATGCTGCACTACGCGCTGCTGCACCTGGCCGGTTACGACCTGCCGATCGAGGAGCTCAAGCGCTTCCGCCAGCTGCACAGCAAGACCGCCGGCCACCCGGAACGCTACGAGACGCCAGGCATCGAGACCACGACCGGTCCGCTGGGCCAGGGCTTCGCCAACGCGGTCGGCTTCGCGCTGGCGGAGAAGGTGCTGGCGCAGCGCTTCAACCGCCCCGAGCTGGAAGTCGTGGACCATCGCACCTGGGTGTTCATGGGCGACGGCTGCATGATGGAAGGCGTGTCCCACGAGGCCGCGTCGCTGGCCGGCACCTGGGGGCTGGGCAAGCTGACCGCCTTCTGGGACGACAACGGCATCTCGATCGACGGCGAGGTCCACGACTGGTTCACCGACGACACCCCGGCGCGCTTCGAGGCCTACGGCTGGCACGTGGTGCGCGGCGTGGACGGCCATGACCCGGAGTCGATCAAGGCGGCGATCGAGCAGGCCATCGCGGCCGACGACAGGCCGACCCTGATCTGCTGCAAGACCACCATCGGCTTCGGTGCCCCGCACAAGGCCGGCAAGGAAGAGTCGCACGGCGCGCCGCT